>Ga0070726_10000052_pt1 | contig 227168 bp, 222 predicted proteins | sample tdAd471_FD_67275 | JGI IMG/M metagenome (GOLD analysis project Ga0070726, IMG submission 67275) | Marine sediment microbial communities from the Atlantic coast under amendment with organic carbon and nitrate - tdAd47.1 | ecosystem: Environmental > Aquatic > Marine > Coastal > Sediment...
AGCACTTCAACCTGCCGTAACTTCGTGACAATCTCTTCCGGTTTGTGCCGCTTGTTGGGCATCTTCGATCCTCCGTTTTCCTAAACATAACGGTGGACCCATTTCTTTGGGGAGGCTCAGTATCACACGCTCAAGGCGGGCCTTCGGAACACGCACGGCTTTCGCCATGCCTATGCGCAGCAGCGCTACCAGATGCTCACCGGCCAGCCATGCCCGATGGCAGGCGGCAAGCGCTGGAAGGACATGACCGAAGACGAGCGGAAAGCCGACCGCGCCGCGCGTCGGCAGATTTCCACGGAGCTGGGTCATGGCCGCCTTGAGGTGACGGATACCTATCTTGGGAGGGCTTTCGGATGAGACGCGCTGCAAGCACTTACGAGGCCACAACCAACGCCCGCCGCAAATACGCGGAAAACATCTTCGACATTGCCACGGTGGCGGCTTCCATTCTGGACCGGGCCGAAGAAGGCTATCGCCTGCTTCGGATCAATCAGGAATACCCGTTTGATCTGTCCACGACGGATGCTGCGCAGGCACTGGAAGAATGGCTGGAACATGAAGGCTACCGGTACGCCTGGAAGGCGACACCGGAGATCGTCGATCCGTTCCGGCCAGTTAGCGAGTTCGAATACCCTGAACTGGTGATCTTCTGGTGAGCGGGCCGCTCCTGCTCACCATCCTCATTCTGCTTCTTACCCTTCGTATCACCTTCAGCCTCACCGGCGCGCTTGTGCGCGCCGTGTGTATTGCGTTCTGGCTGACGGTGACGGCTTTCGTGCTGGTTCGGTTCTTCGGCGCGTGAGTGTCAGCAACGGCTCTCGCGGCTGTTCAAAAGCTCTCACAGGCAATTTCGCCACATCTTGGAGCATTTGACATGAATGACCTGAACAACACGATGGTAGTTTCGGACGTATCTGAGCTGCCAGCTGATTGTCTCCGCCAACTGGCCAATAAGGCTCTTCGCGAAGTAGAAGATATTGGGTTTCAGCTCGACGGGCTGAAGCGCGCAATGTTGGAAGTCTCGCGTACCAGCGGCCACGGTCACGTGCACTGCGACCCGTCCTGGGCGGGTGTACGGCGCGTACACGATGAATGGTTTGCGCGACAGAAGACTGCCGTGGAGCGCTACCAGAAATATTGCGGACTGATAGCGGCCAAACAAGGCTGAATGACAAACGCCAACGGGCTTCGATCCGTTGGCGTTGTCTGTTCCAGCCGCTCAGGCAGGCGACTGGGAATGAGATCGGTGGTCGAATTACGCTGAACGCAAGGCATCCTTAAAGTATTCAGCTTAAAGATTGGCGGCACGAGAAGGGCGGCAAAGAATTGAATTGCACCCCCTGTTGTCTTGTGAAATCCTTTTACTGAACGATTCAACCTCGCCCTTTTCACGCATGGGCGGTTATCGCCCTTGGGCATAGCCGCTCGGAGAAAAACATGACGAAAAGACATTCGTATTCGCAGAATCGGCGCACGCCGTTACCCGCCCGTGAGCTAACCGAAGAACAGTATGCTGAACTCGATCAGTGGTACGCTGATCTGGATGCCCAAACCAGGGAAGATGCAGCCAGGAAGTTGAGCGAAGGCACTGTCCGGGAGGTTATCTCGCAAACTGCGAAAGGCCTCTATGGCCCCCTGAAGCGATAGCATCCCTATTGGCGGGCCAAGGCCGAACCGGTCCAACAGACCGCCTGATCGAATGCGAAAACCCCGGCCATGTGCCGGGGTTTTTTGCGGATAAGGGAACCGGCCATCAAACCTGAATCAAAAATTGAAGTTTGATTCCTATCTCCATGATTGAAAGCGGGAAAATCTCGTAAAAAACCGGCCACCGTGCTAGCGCTCTCTCTCCCGCTCATATTCCTCGCGCGCCTGTTCCTGTGCCCGCTCAAGCTCTTCCGGATGCATAAGTTCCCAATTCGGTCCCGGCACAGGATCCTGAACGCGTTCCGGCTCTTCCTCGCGCCTGAAAAGCTCTCGAACCTTGTCGCGCAGCGACGGTTCCATCATGCGTTCCAGTTCGCGTTCTTTCCGGCGGATATCGTCCTCGCGGACCTTCATGACGCGGGCGTCGAAGATCCGTTCTTCCACCACGCGAAGCATCTGCGGTGAAGCCCTGCGGGCGAGCTGCAATGCTTCATGCTCTTCGCGTGTCCGGGGCATCATGACGGCCCGCTCCCACACGCCCCGGTCATAGTCCCGCTGCCGCTGTTCCATCTCCTGCCGGAAGGCGGAGCCGTCGTCGCGCTCGGCGACGGGTTCTCTTTCGGCAAGGGCGTAGGCATTTTTCCTTCCGATCTCATACCAGGATCGGCGCGGTTCTGCCGCCATAGGTCTTTCCTGTTCAGGCTGTTCGCCCGGATCGGGTTCGATCCGGGCTTCTTCCTCGATGCGTTCCAGTTTGCGGTCCTGCCAGTAGCGGTGAAGTTCTTCCCGCTCCGGACCGCTCATATCGGGCGTGGGCTCGGCCTCGGGCGGCCAGTGATCCCGTGCCGTGAGGTGCGGATACAGATCCCTTTCCATACGGTCAGGCTGCGCCATGACTTTCTCCTCTCTTACGCGCCGCGCGTGTTCACGCTTTTCCCGGCGCTCCATCGCATCAGGCCCGCGATGCACGGTCGGTACCGCCTCGATGCCACGGGCCTTGTAACTGCGGTGATCGACCCGAAGGGCCGATCCGGCTTTTTCAAGGTAGGTGTTGGTGATGTCCGCCCAGGCTTTGCGGACGTTTTTGATGAACTGTTTCTGCTCCAGTTCGGTGATCTTCGCCCCAAAGCCGTCACCCTCGATCTGCCGGGTCGTGAGCATGATATGGACATGTGGATTGTGGTCGGTGCCATCCTCATGGATGGCCATATCCGCGACGCAACCCATGGCCACAAACGGGGCGGCAAACTCCTCCACCAGCGCCGCGCGCATGGCTTCGGGCACGTCTCTGGTGATGGCCGCTTCGATGACCTTGGCCAGCCTCGCATCCCTCCGTCTGGCGGTCGTGTCCACACGGTTCCAGAGCGAATTCCGGTCGCGCGCCCACGCGGGCGCGCCCGCCGGAAACATCGCTCTCTTGAACACCACATCCTCGCGCATGTGGTAGACGATGTGCTCTCGTTTACCCTCGGACCACAGCCGTTCGCCTGCCACATAGGCGGCCATGGCCACCGCAAAGCGCTCGCCCCGAAAGGGACTTTTCCGCGAGAGGTTCGTCACGTGACAATGTATATTTCCGTCCTGCATCCGCCTGCCATTCCGCCCGTAGGGCATCCTTTCTTCGCAAGGCGAAGAAAGGATGGGGTGCAGGGGGTATCCCCCTGCCGCACTTCGGTGTTTTCCTACGGCGAAGCCGGGAAAACGCCGCAATGTTGACAACCTGTAATACAGGTTAGGCAACATGTAAGTGCGCTATACACTTTGTTGTGACCCAGAGTTGACTCATTTCCCAAGAGATTACTAGTCTTCAGGTGGCGGCATTTTCCGCCGGGGGATCAGTGTATTGAGTAAGAACCCGTTTGATCTGACGGGCGGACTCGGTTCGTCTGTTTCGGACTTCCGCCGATACTTCGATACGGGCATGAAGGTCAGCCGTCACCTCACCAGCCTGTCGTTGAAGAAGCAGCTTGAACAACAGGGCTTCGATCCCATCACCATTGATGCCGCTGTCGAGGCAGTGAAGGCCGGACGCGATCCGGCACCTGTTCTGGATCAGGCCAGGCGCGCCTATGCGCTTCGCGAGAAGCAGGCGGCGATGCGCAGCAACCCGCCGCCGGTGCATGGCTCTGCGCGCTGGGCCAGGCCTGACGAACTGAAGGATGCGGGTCTCATTCGTCCGCTGGATGGCCGTAGCCTGAGCCTCGGCAAGGTTGCTGGTCAGCCACTCACCTGGGACGGCGAAAGTCATCTTCTGACCATCGCGCCAACCCGCAGCGGCAAGAGCACGATGCAGATTGTGCCGAACCTCCTCAACTACCGGGGCTCGGCTGTGGTGCTCGATCCCAAAGGCGAGCTTTATCAGTCTACCGCCAAATGGCGCGAAGAGAACGTCGGGCCGGTTTACGTGCTTAATCCGTTCGATGTGGAGGGCGTGCCGACGACGCACGCCTTCAATCCGCTGGATGGCGTCAAGGACAGCCAGACCGCGCTGGAGCTGAGCGAGATCCTTTACCCGCGCACCCAGGACGACAAACAGCAGTTCTTCGAGAACGAGGCCATCGGCCTTCTGGCCGCCGTGGTGGAGTTTACAGCGCGTTTTGCGGACGGGGATGATCGCAGCCTCGGCACGATCCGCAATACGCTCTCCACGCTCGATCGCGACCTGTTCGGCCTGATGAAGGTGATGGCGGATGACATCTTCCCGCCGTCCATCCGCAACGCCGCGCGTAACTTCATGACCAAGTCCCGCGACACGGGCCAGCCGCGTGTGCTGGACAGCCTCAACACGCACCTGCGGCTCTGGGACAATGAAGGCCTGCAACGCTGCACCGCGCGCAGTGATTTCAGTTTTGGTGATCTGAAGGACACCCCGGCCACGGTCTATCTGGTCCTGCCGTTCTCTCGGATCGGACCTTTCTCCACCTTCGTGCGCATGATCTTCGCCACGGCGCTGGACGCCATGCTTCTCAACCAGCGCAAGCCGGATATCCCGGTGCTGTTTGTGATGGACGAGTTCCTGGCGCTGGACCGGGATGACCGGTTTGTTTCGGCGCTGCGCACCCATGCCAGTGCCGGTGTGCGGCTGTGGTTCTTCCTTCAGGATTTGCCGACACTTGAGCAGAAGTACCCCACCACTTGGCAGTCCTTCCTGCAGGCTGAAGCGAAGTCCTTCTTCGGCACAGGCGACATGCGCACGGCCAAGCTGGTGTCCGAATATCTGGGCGACACAACAGTGTCCTATGAGGTGCCCAACATGTCGGCCTCCACCACGGGCGGCGCGTCCGGCTCGGCCAGCTACTCGATTTCCGAGAACCTGCACCTGGCAGGCCGTAACCTTCTGACGCCGGACGAGGTCGTTGCCTTCATGGAAGGCAACGCCAATGGCCGTCCTGCCATCCTTCGCCTGAAGGACGTATCCCGTCCCGTGCAGGCGCAGCTTACTCCCTGGTTCAATGATGAAGAGTTGAGGTCACGCGTATGAGTACCGCCACCGTCAAAGTCGAAAAGCATCCTGTCTTCCCGACTATCTTTCTGATGGTGCTGGGCGCGGTTGTTGGCCTGTTTTTCGGGGCCGCCTTTCTGATGGCATCCTCGATGGCATCCGTGGCCGCAACCGGTCCGCTTGGTGCGATTATGTACATGCCTATGGCCATGGCTGCCGCGAGCGTGATGATGACCATTGGTCTCGTTGCCACACCGATCTGGGCGCTGATTGGCGGTTCGATGTTCGCAAAAGGCGCTTCCGGAAAGGGAAGTGCCATCACGCGCGATATGGGCGTGACGTTCTTTTCCGAGACGCATCCCGTCACCGTCCGCACCAATCAGCTGGCCGCCGATCTTGGCCTGCCGCCTGTGCCGTTTGTGGGGTGGTATGATGCGGAAGACATCAACGCGTTTGCCATGGGCACCCGGCCGGAAAACGCCATGGTTGTTGTCAGCAAGGGCGCGGTCCAGAAGCTCAAGAGACCGGAATTCGAGGCTGTCCTTGCGCACGAGCTAGGCCATATCGCCAGCAACGACATGGCGCGTATGACCTATGCCCGTGGCGTGCAGGAAGCCCTGTCCTTCTTTCTGATCTTCCGTGGCCTGAAGGTGTTCGCGCGCAGGGTCTTTACGCCGTTTTCCGAGCTGGGCCTTCTCAGCTTCTCCCGCGCCAGAGAGTTCACCGCTGACCGCATTTCCGCGCGCCTTACGTCGCCCCAGGCGATGATCGGCGCACTGGAAGCCATTGCGACTGAGAGCGCCAAGCCTCCCCGAAACCGTTATGCCAATACGATGCTTTCATCGGCGCTGAATGATGGTGGTCTTCTTGCCACCCATCCTCCGATTCAAAGTCGCATTGATGCGCTTCTTTCATGGGAAGAGAAGGGAAGCCCTGCCGAAGAGCCTTATGCGCCGGATGGCACCCCATTACCTGTCAATTCCGCAGCCTGATGCGAACTGTAAGGTGACTTCAACTGAGTTTATAGTTTCGGTAGTTCATTAATTTGCCACGAGAATTGCACGAACAAGACGCTATTTTGTTGCAATTTGGTCACAGACATATGAGGTTTAGGTAACTAAGACCGTTTATGTATCTGATTTGAGGCGGAGAGTGCGCGTTCACGTTTTGTTTTACGGTCGCGTCAATCTGCATTAGAATTGCACGGTCAAGAAGAAGCATCTGGGGAAACATTTATGGGCAACGAGACACCATCTAGGCGCGAAGAGCAGAGTCCTACTCACCGAACGCGCTCAAAGTTGTTCGAAAGACGACTGAATGGCGAATGTCTGGTAGATTACCGCTACGATGATAATGGCCCCAACAAAGTCTCGGACCCAAAGGATTGGTCTCTGAGTGATGTTGGGAGACATATCGCATCCGAACAAACTAATAAATAAACACCGCAACCTTTGATACAGATGGCGCTCGTCGCCATCTTTTTTTATGAGATATCTATGCCCAGTCCAATAAGCTCTAGCACGCTATCCGATATCAAAGAATACGCTCGCTTCGAAGAATTCGTCGAGACAATGTATCGAGAGTTCACAGAAGAGACTGGTATAAATCTTTCCTTCAACGAATTTCACCTGAAAAACTGCCATGAGTTTTGGTTAGCCGACTTAAAAGCACTTGAACCGCAGGTGAATGGTGAGCCCTGCCATTTCAAACAATGTGCGTTTCTGGCGTTTTGGCTAAGAAGAGAGCCTCCCGTGCTTCAGTGGGACTTCGATGGTTGCTACGAGACTGGGGAGAAGTGGATAGACTATAAAACAGATTTCTTAGGTTTGTACGGACGAGAATGGTTCGCGTTCCGACTAGGCTACGAGATACTGCTCTACCGGGAGTGCAATTCCGTCAATGGGGGGCCTTATGATAAGTCAAAGTTCGACCTCACGCAAAAATTGGTGGTGGATACTTGCTATTTCTTAAAGAAAAAAAGCGTCTCTCCCCATGCCTTATACTTGGTGTATTATTCTATTTTTATGGACGCTAATCCCAAATTAGGAGCTCGGTACTAATACTGGAGGGCTCTCCGAGAGGCATCCTATTATCGTTCTTATCGTTGGCCTTTGTGACGGTCTCTGCTATGCGAACGGCTATGCGGACGTGGTGGAATCGGTAGACACAAGGGACTTGAACGCTTGAGTGCGCTGGCGGAAACGCCGGACGTAGAACTGCTCAAATTCGGGGAAACCTGTCAGATGGCAATCCCGAGCCAAGCCCGAATGGTCATACATTCGGGAAGGTGTAGAGACTAGACGGGCAGCACCTAAGGCACCTGCTATGGTGAAGGTATAGTCCAGACCACAAACGCCTGAGGGCGGCGGTGAAAGCCGTAGCTGGTAAGAAAATCCCTCGGCCCTAGGCCATGCGGGTTCGAGTCCCGCCGTCCGCACCAAGTGTCTGGTTAAATCGTAGGGCTCTCGGCCACTACTCTGGTTCGACCATCAATTCGGCGATTTTTTCTAACCAACTACGGATTTCGCCGTCCGGGTCTGTCTCATCTAACCTCGCAACTGTCATACGCATTGCAGCGCTATCATTGAGGGTTTTCTTTGCCCTACTTTCTTTTTTCCGTCTCTTCTCATCGTCAAGGTCTTCCCAAGAACCTTCTCCATTCACAGCGTGCAAAACCTTCGCTACCTCACAAGGAACATCCTCGAAATCCCCGAACGCTGAGAGCTCGATATCTATTCCGTTCGCAGCGTAGGCTTCGCGTATCGATTCGTGATGAAGGTAATTCTCAAGTTCCCTCTTGTTCGTCGCAACAGCGCAGCAACCTTCACGTCCATTTATAGCAGCCATATGGTCTGAATATTTTGGGTTCGCGGGAGGCTCGGCATCACGGTCACAAATATGGAACTCAGGTCTTTTGATTGGAGCAAGCCGAGCAGCCCACAATGCCAAATTGCTACCACCCAAGGGCACGAAGATTAGTTCCCCGTCAAGTTCTAGTCGCTCTAGATCAATAGTGCTTTCACTAGCGTCAACAAGGATACGAGAGATGTGCTTTAAGAAAGCTATGTCATGGGGGCCTTCAACGCCAACAAAGATTTTTACATTGTGATCAGGCAGAACCCCTAAGGATCGAGCAATATCTGGAAATGACCCGGCGCTGCCGTCACTTATCGTTCTCGATCCATCTTCATTAAGCTGAATGTATCGGAGGCTCTCTTCATCTAAGTAGCGAGCAAGCATAGGTGTATGGGTTGTTAATATTACCTGTCTGCCCTCACTAGAAGACAATTCGCGCAGAGCGCCAAGAAGCAATCGTTGATTCCTTGGGTGCTGGCTAGTCTCCGGCTCCTCAATGCCATAGATTATGGAGCCCGTATTTTTTTCGGACGCATCCTTTTCAGCTTTCGCTCTAAAAAAATTCAGCAACACTAGTCGCTTGACGCCACTTCCGCGTTTATTTAGCGGGATTCCTTCATCACCCGTTATGCTTGTCGAAAACAAACTATCCCACTTCTTAATAGATATGATTGGATCTAAGGTTTCGGCGACTGAAGGATCCATTTCCCGGAGTTTTTCCACCGTAGCGGCAGCAATTTTTTTTACCTCTGCTTCCACATGATCTTGGATTCGCTGTAAATCCTCTTCGACTATCTTGATCGCCTCGCGGATTGCGGCTTTCAAAGGGTCTTGCGCTTCCGCATCTTGGTCCGTGCTGGCTCTATCAGATTTAAACAAGGCAAACGTTGGGAGGTATGGTTGAAGTGACGTCCAAACTTGCCGTCCACCTTCAATCTCTAGAGGGATGGGACTCTCGGCTTTTTGCAGGTCTTCGCAAGCACTCCACAACGCCTCACGAATCGGTGCATTCTTACGTTTATCTATGTCGCTGAGATCGACACCGAGTTCGGATGCCCTTTCAATCAAATCTGCTTTTTTTAATGAGAGCAAATCGTGATAGCCTAGCGATGTAGGATGCTCCGCAATAACGTCTGTCGCGGTGAGTTTTGGGGTTATCAGACTTCCATCAAACGTCTTTCGTATTACTAGTGTTCCGCGAGACGTGAGAAGGTGCTCTGCTTGGAGCGTGGTAGGGAAATCTGTATCTACAACGAGATTTTCTGGAAGTTGGTCAAATTCGCACGCGATACGCATCTCTCGAGGATTTCCCGACTTGCATGCGTCGTCTTTGTCCGGTTTTGAAGTTTCAAAAAATATGGCAAGTGCATCCATTAAAGACGATTTGCCGACGTCGTTCCTACCGACGAGGGCAGTCAGACTTTCAAATTCAACTGTTATTGGCTCAGCATAGCAACGAAAGTTTGCTACGGTCAGACTAATCAGACGCAATATAATATCCTCATTTATTATCCTGCATATTGCACCTCATCATTCTATATCGAATATGAAAATATGTCGCGACGTTTCTAGGAACTTTCGCGATGCGCATTCCGCTTCGCGTGCTCAATTATCTTCTTCTTGGATTTGGCCTTGCGCTTCACGTTGACAGCGGCGGCGCTGATGCTCGTTGAGATGTGCGAGGCATAGTATTTCTCGATCATCTCCACGCTGGTGCGGCAGTTCTTGGCAATCTGATAGATATCCGCGCCTTCCATAAGCCGCAGGCAGATGTAGGTGTGCCGCAGGCTGTAGGCCGTCCGGCGGTTGCCCTCCCGGTCGAATTTCAGGTCCTCTTCCGTCAGCACGTTGTTCAACATGATGACGTGGTTGCCCGGAAACAGCGGATCCTCCGGCCGGGGCATATTGCGGCGTAGCAGTCGTTCAAACGGCATCACCGCGCCCGGCGTGCTCTTGCAGTAGCCCACACCGCGTTTACCGCGCACCTGAATGACGAGGATGGTCTCGCCCGTTTCCTCATCCTCCACAATCTCCACATCCCGGTACTGCAGCCGGTTGGCTTCGTCCGGGCGCAGGCCCGTATTGGCCATGAAGAGAACGTAGTCATGCAGCTGTTCAGCCTGCCATGACCAACGTTTGCCCTTGTGCTTCTCCACGCGGTTCCGCGTGGCCGTATAGAGCTTCTTGTACTCCTCGGGAGAGAACCAGGCCCGGTGCGAGATCTTCTCGGCGTGTTTATAAGGCATGGAGAGGTCCGGCAGGTGTGTCAGCCAGCCGTGGCGGATGGCGGTTTTGAGCACCTGCCGCAGCACCACGATTTCCTGGTGCATGGTGTTCTTGGCTGGCGGCTTGCCGGTCGGCGAAGTCTGGTGCCGCATGATGCGGTATTCCTGCACTTTGCCTGCCGTCACCTCGGACAGCCCCATGTCGCCAAAGAAGGGGAGCAGATACAGCCGCAGACGGCGTTCATTGCCGTCCACATAGGTGCGGTTGCGCTGGCCGCCGGTAACGACGTCATATTCGTCCAGATACCGCCGCGCGGCTTCCCGGAACGTCTTTTCATCGCGCAGCGCGCCGCCTTTCTGTTTGGCCCGCAAACGGAAGTACCAGTCCTCGGCAAATTCCTTCGCCAGGGCCAGGCTTTCCTCGCCGGTCGAAACCCGGCGGTGCTTGCCTTGCAGGTAGGTGGAGCATTGCCACTTCCTGGTTTCGGGCCGCCGGTACACCCGCACCTTGCCGCCCATAATCGTGTGTTTTTCCATCGGAGGATTCCTTGTCCTTTACCCGTGGAAATTATACCAAACTGTGCACGAGTTGTGCACGCCTGAATCGACAAAAAATGATCAGAAAATGTGATTTAAGTTATTGATTTTATGGTGCTCAAGGCGGGATTCGAACCCGCACTGGAAGGATTTTAAGTCCCTTGCGTCTACCAGTTCCGCCAAGGGGGCCCGCGACAAGCGCTAGCCGAGCGCGGCGGGACGATCAAGCGCAAAGGCTGTGGAGGCTGCGAGCACTCGCCGTTCAATCCCGCTTCACAACGCCCGCTCCGCCGCCTAAAACACCCGCACCACCGGAGCGCGCGCATGCCAACCGAATCGAAAGAAGAAACCGGCCTTTCCATCGTCACCGCCGGCATGGTCGTGATCGGCGACGAGATTCTGTCCGGCCGCATTCGCGAGAAGAATTCCGGGCACCTCGCCGCGGTCATGACCGCCATCGGCATCGACCTGAAGGAAATCCGGATCGTCGGCGACGACGAAGCCGCGATCATCGCGGCGGTCAATGCGTTGCGCGAACGCTTTACCTATGTCTTCACCTCCGGCGGCATTGGCCCGACCCATGACGACATCACCGCCGACGCCATCTCCAAGGCCTTCGGCCTGCCCTGCGATCACGACGCCGCCGCGATGCAGCTGCTTGGCGAGTTCTACGCCGGGCGAAACATCGAGTTCACCGACGCGCGCAAGCGCATGGCTCGCATGCCGGAGGGCGCGGGCCATATCGACAATCCGGTCTCCGTTGCGCCTGGCTTCGTTATCGGCAACGTGCATGTCATGGCCGGCGTCCCGGCCGTGTTCCAGGCCATGCTGGACAATGTCGTGCCAACCCTGCGCACCGGCCGCGTCCTGCTGTCGCGCTCCGTCCACTGCCCGTTCGGCGAGGGAACGATCGGCGAACCCCTCGCCCGGATCCAGGACGACTATCCCGACATCGCGATCGGCTCCTATCCGAAACACGATTCAGGCCGCTTCTGGACCGAGATCGTGCTGCGCGGCGGCGACGAGGCGCGCCTCGAGGAAGCCGAAGCTGCGGTCGCGGCGCTGGTTGCGGAATTGAGCGCCTGACCGCGTCATCGGGCATGGCGGCGCGCTGCGCCCATCACGAAATACCGCTCTCCACAACTTCATGCCCCGCCGCGACAGGCGGCGAACTTGCCGTGCATTCCCAATCCGGCTAAATCCGGTTTCCACATTCCAAACGACACGATCGGACCACCGGCATGTCCCTGCCCGAAAAAGCCTTCCCCGTCTCCTGGGATCAGTTTCACCGCGACGCGCGCGCGCTCGCCTGGCGCATCGCCGGCACCGGCAATGGCTGGAAAGCGATCGTCTGCATCACACGCGGCGGCCTCGTCCCGGCGGCGATCATCGCACGCGAACTGGGCATCCGCATCATCGAGACGGTCTGCGTCGCCTCTTATCACGACTACACGACACAGGGTGACATCGAGGTTCTCAAGGAAGTCGACGCCAACCTGCTCGTCAATGACGGCGAAGGCATCCTGATCGTCGATGACCTGACCGACACCGGCAAGACGGCCGGCCTCGTGCGCGCCATGCTCCCCAAGGCACATTTCGCAACGGTCTACGCCAAGCCGAAAGGCCGTCCTCTGGTCGATACCTTCGTCACCGAAGTCAGCCAGGACACCTGGATCTACTTCCCCTGGGATCTCGGCTTCACCTACCAGGAGCCGATCGCCGAAGGCCACAAGGGCTAGCCAAGGACTGTTGCCAGACGGCAACATTTTTCCCCGAAATCCCCTGACCAACTGCCCAAACGGGCAATTTTGGCTCCCCGCGAGCTGCGAAGCTTACGTATAGTCATCGCAGTGCAGTTTTGGGTCGGGGGACCGCATGCATCGCAGACCGTTTGCCATCCCTTTGATGGCGCTTGCCGCTTGTGCCTTTTCCTGGGCGGGAACGACAGTCGACGCGGTTGCGCTGTCTTCCGGTTGCGCCGCATTGCCCGACACGCGCACGGAAACCGCCAGCACCTCGATCGGCGGCTATGTGTTTTCCGTCACCGGTACGTTCGAGACGGGCGAAACGGTTACCTTCACCCAGTCCGGCCATCCGCTTTATTCCTGGCAGATATCCTTCAACAGCTTCGACAGCGGCAGCAACCCGGCCGCGAACGGCTCGATCCTCAACGCCAGTCCCGGCAGCGTCCCCGCAAGCGCCGAATATACGATCGCGCAGGACGGCTATCACGATTTCTACCAGTTTTTTCAGACCTATGATTCATCCGGCGGGTTTCCCGATTCCACAGTAACTGTCACCTGCACCGAGGCGTCCGGGGGCGGGGGTGGTGACGGAAGCGGCGACGGATCCGGAGACGGCACCGGCGATGGAACCGGAGGCGGAACAGGCGGCGGAGATGGTGGCGGGACGAGTTCCGAGGAACGGGCGGCACGCGAGGCTGACGCGATCGCCGACATCCTGCTCTCGAAGGAAAAGACGACCTCCGACCTGTATTCCAGCTTCGATCGCGATGCTGTCGATGAAGTTCTGCCGGATGGTGGACAAGATCGCGGGCCAGGCGGTCTGTCCGTTCCCATCGATGAGCGCGCACCATCCGTAGGGACCGTGGCGCGTCCCGATGGCCGGACGGAAAAGATCGACCTCGGCATACTGATACCGGACGCCAGAATACGCGCTGCCTCGCTGCTTCAGGAAATCACCAGGATTGACGATCTGCTTGCCGGCGACACGGTTTTATCCATCCGTGCCGAGCTTTGGAACAGGCGCATCGCGCTCATCGAGGAGATGAAGCGCGTCATCGAAGATAGCGTGTGGGAGCAAATGATATGGCTTGAATTCCAGCACAAGTACATTCGTGCACGCGCCGAAGCCTTGAAATCCAGGATCGACCGAAACGCATATATCTCCCGCGTGCCCTTCGATGACGTCCCCGAGACAGACCCGAATGCTGCACGAGAGAGAGACAAAGCTTATCTGAAGCAGTTGCAGGAACAGGACGAGGCCCTGCAAGACACGATCAGAAACCTGCGGATCGACGAAAACTTCCTGCTCAACAAGCTTCGTAACGCCGCCGGTCAGGCTCCGCAGGTCGATCCGATCAGGGACGAGCTGGTGAACGGCCAGGTACCGCTGAGCTATGCCCCCGAGACTGCGCCGACGTCACCAATGGACATTTTCATGGACGGGAGCGATCAGTCCGCCCGGTTCGCCATGCGTTTTAACGGCATCGACTCCTATCGCGCGCTATCCTCCAACCGTCGATTGTCGAGCTGGATCGCGGGCGGTATCACGCTGTTCGACGACGGCTCGGCAATCGGGCGCCAGGGCGCGGAAGGAAGCATTGGCACTGGTCTCGCCTATCGCCTCGCGCCTCAAACCGCGATTTCCTCGGTATTCAAGCTGCGGTTCGGCTCCCTCGACACGACCGGCATCGACCGCGAGAACGACTACACGGCGGCCGGCATCTCGGTGTCGCTGACACGTCGCATGGGGACTGGCCTGAAGGCGTCCGTTTCCATCTCGCACGATCATGCATGGATTGAAACGCGATCGTCAGGCACAACGGGGCGCTATGACGCGGGAAAGACCGCACTCTCGGCTCGCCTCTCTGGAAGAATCAACGCGTCCGGCGGGATCGTAATCCGCCCCTCCGCCGAACTCGGCTACGCGTGGAGCCAGAGATCCGGATACACCGACAGCAGCAGTAGCGTAGTCCCTGGCAGCCGAAACGAGACGGCCACAGCTTCCGCGGGCCTGGAAATCGAGCGAACCTTCCTCTCCCTCCAGGGACCTTTGAGGAGCTGGACGCCGTTTGGCGGGGCAAAGCTGCACCATGATTTCGACAATGCGAGTTCATTGGCGGTGGGCAGCACGGTCGTCGAGGATGCATCGACGCGAGCGACGTTCACCGCGGGAATGCGCGCGACGTTCCGCAACGACATGAGCATCGACAGCCGGATGGTCTTCGGAACCGGTTTCGATGGCGGGATGAATTCGCTGTCGCTGAACCTGAAGCTAAGGCAACAGTTCTGAAGCCCGGACACAAAAAAGGGCCCGAAAGCGGGCCCTTTTCGTTCGACTGGAGTTCGAACGTCAGAGTGTGTTCAGGTTGATCCCGACCGTGATTGCGCCGATCGGCTGACCGGTTTCGTCGGCGACCGTCATCGACACCTGGCTCTGCAGCATCTGCGTCGACTCGTCCTTCTCGGCTTCATCGACGAAGATCGCCGCGGCGTCGCCCGACCCGTAGGTCTTCTGGAATTTTCCTTCGTCGCCCTGCCAGTAATCGGAGGTGACGTCCGACTGGCCCACATTGAGGCCTTTCGCATCCATCACGAAGATTTCGGTGATGACGCCGTTCGAGCCCATCTGCTTCTCGCGCAGATAGTCCGACAGGGAATTGGCGAGCACCGTATCGATCAGCGTCATGTCGCCGCCATCGACGCCGGCGCGCCATTTCTGGTCGAGCGAGTCGATATCGGCCTGCGCCAGGCCTGAGTTGGCTTCGTTCTGCGCCTTGATCGCAGCGACGACAGCCGCGTCGGACAGCCAGGGCTTGATGTTGGCGTTGGCGTAGTCGGTAACCGCCGGAATGTGTTCGCCGGATGCCATCGAGGCATTGACGGCGAAGGTCATGGCGGTGGCGGCAAGCGCGGCCTTAAGGATCGTGGTCTTCATGCTTACTCCTAACTTTTCGATTGCATGATTTGGATAGGTGCTGTGATCAGAAGTCTTCCCAGTCGCCGGGTGCGGCGGCGAGCGCGGTGTTGCCGACAATCGCCGGGGCCGCTGACCGCCTCGGTTTGGCAACCTGCGGGCCGCGCGCTGGCTCGGCGCGAGGCGCTGGCGCCACGAGGCTTTCGGCGATCGCGAAACGGGAAATGATCTTGTTCAGCCGGGCGCCCTGCGCGCGCAGCTCCTGGCAGGCCGCGTTGGTCTCCTCGACCATCGCCGCGTTTTGCTGGGTGGCCTGGTCCATGCTGACGACGGCGGTATTGATCTCGTCGAGACCGGTCGACTGTTCGCGGTAGCCGCCGATAATGGTTTCGATGCGCGTCGTGATCTCGTTGACCTGCCCCTCGATGCCGAGCAGCGATTCCGCGGTCTGGTTGACGAGTTTTACGCCGCTCTCGACCTCCTTGCCGGATTCGCCGATGAGCTTCGATATCTCTTTGGCCGCGTTGGCGGACCGCTGGGCGAGTTCGCGGACCTCGTGGGCGACCACGGCAAAGCCCTGCCCCGCCTCGCCCGCACGCGCCGCCTCGACGCCGGCATTCAGCGCCAGGAGGTTTGTCTGGAAGGCGATTTCGTCGATCACGGAAATGATCTGGCCGATCTGCGAGGACGATTTCTGGATCCGGTCCATGGCGGTGATGGCCTCGCGGACCACGGTCGCGGAGCTGGCGGCGTCCTGCTTCGTCTTGGTGACAAGCGATCCCGCCTCGGCCGCGCGGTCGGAGGATTCCTTGACCGTCGACGTCATCTCGTGAAGCGCTGCCGCCGTCTCCTCCAGCGAAGCTGCGGTCTGTTCAGTCCGGCTGGCGAGCGTGTCGGCGGAATTGGCCAGTTCGACCGAGCCTGAATCGACTTCGCGCGATGCGTTCTTCACATCGGCAAGCGTTGCCGAGACGGAATCGACCATACGGTTGAAATCGGTGACGAGCGTCTCGAAATCCGGGCCGAGATCGTTGAGATGGCACGTGAAATCGCCATCGGCCAGCTTTGCGAGCGCGGCCGCGACTTCGCCCACGGCGCGCGACTGCGCTTCCGCTGCGGCGACGGTGCGTTTCGAGTTCTCCGCGCGCTCGGCCTCGAAGCCCTGGCGCTGCTCGTCGGCAAGACGGCTTTCTTCCTGCTTGGCGATGAACTCGCCGCGGAACGTTTCCAGCGACCTGGCCACGAAGCCGATCTCGTCGCCCTTGTGCTGGTAAGGCACTTCGGATTCGAAATCGCCCTCCTGCATGCGACCGATGCTGTGCGACATCGCGTTGAGCGGCGTCGCGATCAGCCGGCGCATGATGAGCAAGAGAAGCCCGAACGCGGCGACCACGAGAACGCTCTGGATTGCGAACAGCATGACCGCGTTCCATTCGGCGGTCGCGTAGATCGGCGCGGTGGTCCAGACCGTGACGACCTCGCCGCTTTGTTGGCCGGCAGCGTTCTTCGGCAGAACCACGGTGACGGCAGCCACACCATCTCCGAGATGGTCGCTCGTCCCCTCGCCTTCGGCAGCGGCCTGTTCGGCGAGAACGGCGATTTCGGCGGCGCTCAACAGCGCTTCGGCGCCGTCACGGGTCCATGTGTCAACGATCTCGTTGTCGCGATTGAACGCGGCGAATTGCACGAGATTGAGCGAGGGGTCGTCGCGGTAGAGCGCGTAGGAATCCTGCACGACTTCCGCCTTGCCCCATTTGATGCCGCCGGCGGCGAGCGACGCGAACTGTTCGGTATCGCGGGTCCATTTATCGACAGCGGCCGCCACGGATGTGCGGATTTCCGTTGTCCAGGTGTAGCCGGCCAAAGCGGCGATCCCGCACAGGTTCACGACAATCATGAAGATGGCGATTTTCGCGGTCAGCGACATGTTATTGAGTTTGTTGAGCATGAACCTGCAAGCCCTTCGTACCGGCAAGCTCGACGCGAAACGATATCGCGGAGCGGCCGGACAATACGGTCCGGAAACATGCACACGCCGGATTTGGCGCTCATGCCAAGGGTCGGTTCTCCCGTTCGTGCCGGCTTACTAAACAGCACCCGACTTAAGACCCTGTAAAAATGGCTGCGGAAAATATCAGGTAGTCGCGATTAGATGTTTACCCACCTTTTGCCCACCGGCGAATGTACGGTTTCAGAGGCTGTCGATGGCGATCCGGCGAGACCGATCGCGATCGCCGGCAGTCAGGCACAGAGCGACATGCGGGGATAGAAGCCGGAATTCTGACAGTGATGCCGATGCTCTCCACAACAAGGTTTGCCGGCGCCTCGCCATCGGGAACCGATTCGGCCTCGCGCACGCCTCCTCCGCAGCGCATATGCCCGAAATCGCGTCCAACAACGGCACCTGCCGCGCGGCAAGAAAATTTCTTTTTTGAAGCGTGCCCCGGCGATCGCGCGGCTGGGCATGTCGTGAAGTCCGGGGAAACCCCGGTATTTGACTTATCCCCGGCTTCCACACTTCCACACACAACATATTGCGTTAATGCATTTGCGGAATCCTAGCTCTTGACCGGGTCCCCCGAGTCGCTTTTTATGAACGGAGCGTGACAGGAGTCGCGATGCCGGAATGTTGTTTTTCAGCCGGCGATCTCAGGTTTTGTTCAGGTTTTCGGCCTTGCGGGCGGGTGTTTCACATTCACCGCGAGCCAGGGAAATTGCGTGCGTGCAGGGGGTCCGGTCAATCGGTCGAAAGGATGTGCAAAGGGGAAGTTAACACTATATTTAGTGTTTGCGTCCAACTTTGACACAACATAAGGTGACCCTTCCAGACGGAATCGGGATACCGAAAAAACCGGGTGGCAATCATTAGTAGTCAGTGTTGAGAGCGAATTTCCGAGCGTTTTCGGGAAGTTCGCATCAGCGGAGTGGGACGGGCGGTCACAGGCTGCCCGAAAAGGAATTCGTGTGCCGTGAACATGGCTTTGGCCAAACGGACAGGCACACTATATATAGAGGGACGAAGGTTAAACGAGATGCGCATAGAACGCCGGTTTACCAAAGAAGGTCAGTCACCCTACGCCGAAATCGCCTTCCGCAAGGCGACGAGCGAGATCAAGAACCCGAACGGCTCGATCGTTTTCCGTCTGGAAGACATCGACGTGCCATCGCAGTTCAGCCAGGTGGCGGCCGACATCCTCGCGCAGAAATATTTCCGCAAGGCGGGCGTGCCAGCGCGGCTGAAGAAGATCGAGGAAAATTCCGTCCCGTCCTGGCTGTGGCGTTCCGCCGCCGATGAAAAGGCGCTGGCCGAACTGCCCGAGGACGAGCGCTTCGGCTCCGAGACCGACGCCCGCCAGGTCTTCGACCGCCTCGCCGGCACCTGGACCTATTGGGGCTGGAAGGGCGGCTATTTCGACGGCGAGGAGGACGCCCGCGCCTTCTTCGACGAGCTTTGCTACATGCTCGCCACCCAGCGCGTCGCCCCGAACTCGCCGCAGTGGTTCAACACCGGCCTGCACTGGGCCTACGGAATCGACGGCCCCGGCCAGGGCCATTTCTATGTCGATCCCTTCACCGGCAAGCTGAAGAAGTCCGATTCGGCCTACGAGCATCCGCAGCCGCATGCCTGCTTCATCCAGTCGGTCGGCGACGACCTCGTCAATGACGGCGGCATCATGGATTTGTGGGTACGCGAGGCGCGCCTGTTCAAATACGGCTCCGGCACCGGCTCCAACTTCTCCGAACTGCGCGGCGAAGGCGAGAAACTCTCCGGCGGCGGCAAGTCGTCGGGCCTGATGTCCTTCCTGAAGATCGGCGACCGCGCCGCAGGCGCCATCAAGTCGGGCGGCACCACCCGCCGGGCGGCCAAGATGGTCGTCGTCGACATCGATCACCCGGACATCGAGCAATATATCGACTGGAAGGTGAACGAAGAGCAGAAGGTCGCCGCCCTCGTCACCGGCTCCAAGACCGTCCGCAAACACATGACCGCCGTCATGAAAGCCTGCGTCAATTGCGAGGCCGACAATGACGACTGCTACGATCCGAAGCTGAACACCGCCCTCAAGCGCGAGATCAAGGCGGCGAAAAAGGCAATGGTTCCAGAGAATTACATCAAGCGTGTGATTCAGTTTGCGAAGCAGGGCTACACCGACATCGAGTTCAAGACCTACGACACGGACTGGGATTCGGAAGCCTATCTGACCGTCTCCGGCCAGAACTCCAACAACTCCATCTCGGTCAAGGACGAGTTCCTGCGCGCGGTCGAATCCGACGGCGAGTGGAACCTGATGAACCGCCGAGACGGCAAGGTCGCCAAGACGGTCAAGGCGAAGGAACTGTGGGAGCGCGTCGGCTACGCCGCATGGGCCTCCGCCGATCCGGGCATCCATTTCAACACGACGATGAACGACTGGCACACCTGCCCCGCCGAGGGCCGGATCCGGGCGTCCAACCCGTGCTCGGAATACATGTTCCTCGACGACACGGCCTGCAACCTGGCCTCGATCAACCTGCTGCAGTACCGCGACGTGGCGACCGGCAAGTTCGACATCGACCGCTACGAGCATACCGTGCGCCTGTGGACCGTCGTGCTGGAAGTGTCCGTCATGATGGCGCAGTTCCCGTCCAAACGCATCGCGGAACTCTCCTACAAATACCGCACGCTCGGCCTCGGCTACGCCAATATTGGCGGCCTGCTGATGACCTCCGGCATTCCCTATGACTCGGACGAGGGCCGCGCCATCTGCGGTGCGCTGACCGCCGTCATGACCGGCGTCGCCTATGCGACCTCGGCCGAAATGGCCGGCGAGCTTGGCCCCTTCCCCGGCTACAAGCCGAACGCCAGGAACATGCTGCGCGTGATGAAGAACCACCGCCGCGCGGCCTATGGCGAGGCGCAGGGCTATGAGGCGCTGGCGGTCAATCCCGTGCCGCTCAAGGCCGAGGACTGCCCGGACCAGGAGATGATCACGCATGCCAGGGCCGCCTGGGACAAGGCGATCGCGCTTGGCGAGAAGAACGGCTACCGCAACGCCCAGGCCACCGTCATCGCGCCGACCGGCACGATCGGCCTCGTCATGGATTGCGACACGACCGGCATCGAGCCCGACTTCGCGCTTGTGAAGTTCAAGAAGCTCGCCGGCGGCGGCTACTTCAAGATCATCAACCGCGCCGTTCCGGAAGCGCTGCGCACGCTGGGCTACTCCGAGCACGAGATCGCCGAGATCGAGGCTTACGCCGTCGGCCACGGCACGCTCGACCAGGCGCCGGCCATCAACCCCGGTTCGCTGCGGGCCAAGGGCTTCGGCGAAGAGACGATCGACACGATCAACAAGGCGCTGAAATCCGCCTTCGACATCAAGTTCGTCTTCAACCGCTGGACGGTCGGCGACGAGCAGATGGCGAAGTTCGAGGTTCCGGAGGAAAAGCTCTCCGACCCGGCCTTCGACCTGCTGACGCATGTCGGCTTCTCCAAGGCCGACATCGAGGCCGCCAACATCCACATCTGCGGCGCGATGACGCTGGAAGGCGCACCGCACCTGAAGGAAGAGGACTACGCCGTCTTCGACTGCGCCAATCCTTGCGGCAAGATCGGCAAGCGCTACCTCTCGGTCGACAGCCACATCCGCATGATGGCCGCCGCCCAGCCCTTCATCTCGGGTGCGATCTCCAAGACGATCAACATGCCCAACGACGCCACGGTGGACGACTGCAAGCAGGCCTACATGCTGTCATGGAAGCTGGCGCTCAAGGCGAACGCCCTCTACCGCGACGGCTCGAAATTGTCGCAGCCGCTCAACGCCTCGCTGATCGAGGACGAGGAGGACGAGGACGATCTGATCGAGGCGATCATCGAGGCCCCGGCCGCCGCCCGCGCGGCGGAGGTGTCCGAGCGCATCGTCGAGCGGATCATCGAGAAGGTGTCGCGCGAACAGGAAAAGCTGCCGACGCGGCGCAAGGGCTACACCCAGAAGGCCAAGATCGGCGGACACACCGTGTTCCTGCGAACCGGCGAATATGATGACGGCCGTCTCGGCGAGATCTTCCTCGACATGAACAAGGAAGGCTCGACGCTGCGCGCGCTGATCAACAACTTCGCCATCTCGGTGTCGCTCGGCCTGCAATATGGCGTGCCGCTCGAGGAATATGTCGACGCCTTCGTCTTCACCAAGTTCGAGCCGGCCGGCATGGTCCAGGGCAACGACGCCATCAAGTCGGCGACGTCGATCCTCGACTATGTCTTCCGCGAACTGGCGGTCTCCTATCTCGGCCGCCACGACCTCGCCCATGTCGACCAGTCGGAATTCGACTCCACGCCGCTCGGCCGGGGCATTTCCGAAGGCAAGACGCAGCCCGTCTCGACCGGCTGGACCCGCGGCCACAAGCTGTCGGTCGTCTCCGGCAAGTCCGACGCCCCGGCGGGCTCGGCCGGCGGCGCGCCCGCCCGCGCCGCGGCGCCGAAGGCTTCGAACGTCAACCGGGTGACCGCCGTGGCGGCCGCCTCGGGCAAGACCACGCTGGCGACCGCCGCCAAGCCGGTGGGCGAACTCTTCGAGGAAGCCTCCGCCTTCAAGCGGGACTACGCCGACCGCCAGGCCGACTTCCAGACCGAGACCGAAGCGGACGCCGCGGCCGACCAGGCCAAGGCCGAAGCCACCGGCCTCTCGCCGCTCGCCGAGAAGGAAGCCACCATCGACGCGAAGAAGCTGGAAGCGGACCGCCGCATGAAGGCGATGATGCAAGGCTACACCGGCGACATGTGCCCGGAATGCTCGAACTTCACCATGGTGCGGAACGGGACGTGTTTGAAGTGCGACACCTGTGGGAGCACGAGCGGGTGTAGCTGAGCGGCTAAAACATAACAGCGTCAGCCCGGGGGTAAAATCCTGGGCTGAAGCGCTTTGGAGAACAAAACAAGAATGCGGAGATACTGATAGCCCTATATAATCGGCATCCAGAAACGCCGAAGCCGACCCCATTGGATCGGCTTTGACTACCGCAAGAGAACAAGCAACTGCGGAGCGAAGAGAATAGAATTCACTCCCTTTGGCGAGGTTACACTATGGGGATTCTGGGTTCCGAGCCGAGGTGGCGAAAAAGCAAACTCGTTAAACGGAGGCTAAAACGGCAAAAAACTAGAAAACATCCAAGTCTGTTTCATCTAAGGCATCAAAAAATCATTCGGAGCTCGACAGTATCAATAACACAGAAGAGCGTGGCGGCGTCAGCCCTCACCCACGCACCGGATCGGAAAGGACGTAAAATATAATAGAAAGCCCTCCCTGTTTCTTGGGGAGAGCTTACCAGTCGTGGGTTAGGAATTGATAAGATTCGCCAAGTCCATCCGACACCTTTATTCTATTATCAATGCAAGGGCTCGCCGGAAAAACGATGACAAATAAATGCTTTATGATGCAACCGTTCGATGACGGGAAGTACGACAGCCGTTATCGAGAGACTTACAAACCAGCAATCGAAAATGCTGGATTTCTACCCTACCGGGTCGATCAAGACCCGGCAGTCGAAATACCGATCGACGATATTGAGAAAGGAATAAGGGAGTCTTCTATTTGTCTGGCGGAAATCTCGACCGATAATCCAAATGTTTGGTTCGAACTAGGCTATGCAATCGCAGCACACAAACCTGTCGTATTGGTATGCTCGTCAGAGCGGACCAAATTTCCCTTCGATGTGCAACATCGCACGATTATCCGATATGAATCAAATTCGAAAAGCGACTTCGAGAAGCTAGAAGGCCAGATAACAGAGAAACTAGTAAGCATCTCGAAACGGCTTATAAAACAAGAAGAACTGCGCATCGAAAGCGTCACAAAGCCGCGATCGGGGCTTTCTGACCATCAAATTGCATGCTTGGTTTCCATAGCATCCGAAATTGAGGGGTCGAACTCCACCTTATATTCAGGTCGCATACGAGAGCTTATGTCTCGCTCCGGTTATAATGGATTGGGTACGAACGTAGCTCTTCGTTCTTTGCAACAGATAGGATACGTTGAATTTAATATGGAATCAGATTTTAATTCTGGCAATGCTTACGAAGTCTACTGCATAACAGATTCTGGCTGGGAATGGATTGAGGAAAATGTTGATAATCTCAACATAAATGAAGATTCTAAATCCAGAAATTCGAACGATTTTGTGCGAGATGATGATGAAATTCCGTTTTAGAATTTCCGCAGGAGTCAGAATTTTAAATGTTCACTTGAATTAATATAACGCGCAAAAAAACAGTCACGAACAGCCTAATACTGAATTTCGCGGATGCCAACCTTCCTCCGTCATCCTCGGGCTTGACCCAAGGATCCATGGCTAGCGGACACACCTGTCGGCGCAAGAAAAAAAGCCATCCAGCCCAGCGATCCGCAATGAGCCAGCCATAACGTTCAGCGCCTCTCGGCCGTGGATCCTCGGGTCAAGCCCGAGGATGACGACTTGGGGGACGTAAGCGCTAATCGCCGATATCGGTGGCTGACTGGAAAACGACGAAAGCCGTTCCGGCCAATCGCCAAAGTCCGAGACTAGCTTCCAAGCCCGCCCCCTGCTCCGTCATCCTCGGGCTTGACCCGAGGATCCATGGCTGGGGGACTCACATATCGATGCAAGAAAGAAAGCCATCCAGCCCGGCGATCCGCAATGAGCCAGCCATAACGTTCAGCGCCCCTTTGCCGTGGATCCTCGGGTCAAGCCCGAGGATGACGACTTTGGGAGACGGAAGACGCTAGTCGCCAATATCGGTGACTTGCCGGAAAACGACGAAAGCCTTTCCGGCTAATCGCCAACGTCCAAGGCTAGCCTCAATACACATCCCACCGGCCGCCCCCTGGCATCGCCTCGCGGCGAAACTCACTTGTTCAAATCAAGATAAAGATCATCCCAGCCCGGGTTCATCGCCTCGATCAGGTCGATCTTCCACTTGCGGTACCAGCGCTTCAGCGATTTCTCCCGCTGGATCGCGTCCGAGATGTGGTCGTGCTGTTCGTACCAGACCAGCCGCGTGCAGCCATAGCGCGACGCGAAACCCGGCGTCAGGCCCTCGCGATGCTCATGGATACGGCCTTCGAGGTCGCTGGTCACGCCGATATATAGCGTGCCCTTCTTGTGGTTCGTGATGATATAGACATAGCCCGCCATGACATTTCGAGCCTCCTTGCCGTGGATCCTCGGGTGTGCAGGCCGAAAAGCAAACGATCCAGTGAATCGTTTGCCGGCCGGAACGCGAGGATGACGCGTTTGGGGGACGGTAAAGCGCTAATCACGAACATCCATAGCCCCTCCCCGGGAACCCCTCCGCCTTCCCGAACATTCTCCGTTCGAAACCCACGAACAGGAGGCTTCCCATGAACTGGCATCTGCCCCGCAAGTACCGCGACCATCTCCCGGACCGCGACACGTTCGCCGATTACCTCCCGTCCCGGTCGAGCCTACCCTCGCTTGGCCTGTTCGACCGACGTCGCCAGAATACCGAAACCACGATCGCGATCGGCGTCGGCGCGGCCGCGCTGATCGGCCTGTGCGCCGGGGCCTGGCTCATTTCGCGCGACAAGGCGCTTGAGAAGAAGGACATGGAGAAGTTCCTCAAGGGCCGCTCCGGCTTCGGACACGGCAACAAGTAAGCCTGAGTGGCTATCGCGCCCTCAATGCGCTGATCCGAGCCTTCTGGAATACCCCCACCCTTCATCCCTCCCCACAAGGGGGAGGGAAGCCGTGGGCATCGCGCACAGGTTCTCCCACATCGAGCCAGGCTCGACACGAAGAGCTTAGCTGGATGGTGCAGGTGAAAGCGCGATTTTCTTGTCCTCCCTCCCCCTTGTGGGGAGGGATACAGGGTGGGGGTCGTCGCGAAGCGACCAGTGAAAGACTCTTTCAGTACAGGGACTTAACCCCCCTGTAAGCCTTTCCAACCCCGAAACTTTATCCACCGCCCGCAAACCGCCCTTACCCTGCTTCCGCCCGCAACAACGGAAAAGAACGCATGGACTGGACGCTGGCCATCGACCGCAACCGCGCGATCCTGCTGCGCATCGTCGCCATGCTCGCGGCCATGGCAGAGATGGCGGACGGCGCGATGCCGGAAACCTTGCCGCGCCATCGCCACATCGCGGTACGGCGCATCCTGCGCGCGGCCGAATCCGCACTGCGCCGGCTGATCGTCATCGCCGCGCGCCAGATCGCCGACATCCCGCCGCCGGTCGGTGTGTTCATGTACGGGCTGGGCGGCGGCGAAACGGGGCGCAAGCCGTCCCGCGAGGCAGCCGGCGGCAACGCCGATACTCCGGTTCCGCCCTTCCCGCTCACCGACCCGGTGAAGCGGTTTTCCTTCGCCGCGCCGCCGCGGTCGCCGAGAAGCTTCCCGCGCATCACCGTCATCGGCCTGTCCGAACCGACGCCGGTGCCCGCCGGCTGGTATCGGTATCCCGACGACGAAATCGACGCGCGGCCGCTCTGCCGGCGCATCCTGTCGATGGGCCGCGCGCTCGGCGATATCGGCGCGGAGGCCCGCCGCCTCGCCCGCCTGCAGCAACGGCGCGACCGGACGAACGCCAAAGCCGTCCGCCGCTCGCCCATACGGGTCGGCCCGCCGCCCGGCCGCCGCGCGCGACGGAACCACGAGATCGACGAAGTCCTGGCGGACCTGCATGGGCTCGCCATGGGCGCCTTGTCGCCCGACAGTTCATGACGTTGCGGCATATCGCTGTTCGCAAGGGCGTCGCCGCGTCGCGCGGTCGGCGAGCGCAGCCTATGCGGCCGCCAGCGCCTGCCCGATCAGATAGGCCGCCGTGAACAGCACGATCACGGTGCCCATGAAGGTTGCGAGGTATTTGGGCGTGGGTTCAGGCGGGTTGAGCGCTTCCCAAATGGATGCGAGTTTTTCCTGCAAGGATCTCAACGCAAAACCTCAAGCTTCATGACCGTCTCACCCTTGCATCTGGCCCCTGCCCGCGCAATGTCCAGCGATCGCCGAAAACGCGCCTGAAACGGCGCGTATGCGCGCGGAACCGCTTCCCCACGCCACGCCATCGCGCTACAGCGTCCTCCATGAGTTCTCCCGACACCGCCGAGTCCCCCTCCTCCACGCCGCGCGGCATCGCGCTGATGACGGTGGCCATGTTGACGATCCCCGCCGTCGACGGCATCGCCAAATATCTGAGCGCCGACTATTCGCCGCTTTTCGTCGCCTGGGCGCGCTATGCCGTCGCCTGCCTCGCCGTGCTGCCCGTGGCCGTGGCGATGCACGGAAAGCAGGTCTTCCCGCGCCGAGACCGGCCCGCCCATGCGCTGCGCACGCTGTTCCTGGTCTCGTCGATGACGCTCTATTTCCTCGCCATCGCGCGCATCGAGCTGGCGACGGCGATCACCGCCTTTTTCGTCGGGCCGATCGTCGCCGTCGTGCTGTCCGTCGCCTTCTTTGGCGAAAGGCTGACATGGCGAAAGGGGCTGAGCCTTGCCCTCGGCTTCGTCGGCGCGCTGATCATGCTGAGACCCGGCGGCGCGGTCGATCCTGGCCTTCTCATGGCGTTCGGGGCGGGCGTCTTCTTCGCGCTCTACATGATCGCGACGCGGCTCGCCTCGCGCCAGAGCGACCCGATCCGCACGCTCGCCTTCCAGTGCGTCTTCGGCGCGCTGCTGCTGACGCCCCAGGCGCTCTTCGCCTGGTCGACGCCGGCGGTCGGCGACCTGCTGCTGTTTGCCGGGCTCGGCCTGTTCTCGGCCGCCAGCCACATCCTGTCGATCACCGCCTTCCGCTATGCCGACACGACAACCCTGTCGCCGCTTGTCTATGTGGAACTGATCGGCACGGCGACGATCGGCTATCTCGCCTTCCGCGAGGTACCGGGGCTGGCGACGATCGTCGGCGCGGCCTTCATCGTCGCCGCCGGACTGGTGCTGCTGCAACGCCGCGCCAGGGCGTAACGGAAGGGAAATCCGCCACATGCAGCCATGGATAGAAATCGACACCGCGACCGTGCCCGGAGACGGCCAGAAACTGCGGCTGATCCAGCGCGGCGACGAATTCTCCATCATGACCGGCCCGACGGCGCTGATGAACAGCCGCATGTTCGGGTCCGAGGAGGCTCTGGCCCGGCTTGCCCGCGAGAGGGTCGGCGACCGCACGCCCCCGAAGATCCTGATCGGCGGCCTCGGCATGGGCTTCACGCTGCGCGCCGCCTTGTCGGAGTTCGGAAATGATGCCCGGATCACTGTCGCCGAACTGGTTCCGGCGGTCGTCGAATGGGCGCGCGGACCGCTTGCCGGGCTGTTCGAGGGCAGCCTCGACGACGCACGCGTCACCGTGCATGTGGGCGACGTCGCAGAGGCGATCTCGATGGGCGGATGGGACGCGATCCTGCTCGACGTCGACAATGGCCCCGAAGGCCTCACCCGCGACGAGAACGACGCGCTCTACGGCCTGGAGGGCCTGGCGCTCGCCCGCCGTGCGCTCAACCCGAAGGGCATTCTTGCCGTCTGGTCGTCCCACAAGAGCCCGGCTTTCACCAAGCGGCTCCGTCAGTCGGGCTATGCGGTCGAGGAGGTGACGGCGCGGGCGCGCGGCAGGCGCGGCGCCCGGCATGTCATATGGATCGCGACGAAATAGATTCGGCGGCAGGACACCCCGCCGCCACGCCTGGCAGGTTTGCCTAGCGCTGCCGGGCCTTGCGCGCCGCGTAACGTTCGTCGCGCTTTGCCTTCATTGCGGCGGCATCCGCGACGGCGCGCTCGATGCGGCTCGCTTCCTCGGCCTCGCGTGCGAGCCGGTCCGCATTCGCGGCCAGTTCAGCGGCTTCCGCCTCGGCCGCGGCTTCGGCCTCCTTGCGCTCTTTCTCCTCGAGAGCCAGGCGCTCGCGCTCGGCTCGACGCTCTTCGCGGGCCTCGGCAATCGCCGCGCGTTCGGCACGCCTTGCGGCCACCTGCGGATCGTCCGGCCCCGGAGCAGCCTTGAATTTCTCCAGAAGTTTCTTCTTGGCGTCCGCCGCATCCTGCCGGCGATCCGAAAAATTCTTGTGTACCTGATTTGTCAAATGGAATTCGTCCCTTGTTGAAATGAGGCCTGAACCGGCCCAATGCGCGGCAGCCCCGCGCACACATAGACAACTGGCGTTCGAAAGGCGACACCGCAACCCCCGCCGCCATTTCCGCCCGGCTTATTTCCGCGGCCTTACGCCGCCTTCGCCACCCGGCTCTCGCGCCAGACGATGAACGCGCCGCTGGCGATGATCACCGCCGCGCCGACCCAGGTCAGCGCGTCCGGGATCTCGTTCCAGAACAGCCAGCCCATCAGCGTCGCCCAGATCAGGGCGGTGTAGTCGAACGGCGCGACGACCGCCGCCGGGGCAAACCGGAAAGCCTGGGTCATCATGGTAATGCCGGCCGTGCCGACCACCGCGATACCGACGAACAGCCAGAGATCCTCCAGCCGCAGCGGCGTCCAGACGAAAGGCATCACCAGCGCGCTGAGCAACGTCCCCGCCGCGGTCAGATAGAACATCAGAGTCCAGACGGTTTCGCGCTGGTCGACCCAGCGGGCGCTGATCATCAGCACCGCGTAGAGAAGCGCCGTGAGAACGGGAAGAAGCGACGCGGCCTGGAAGGTCGATGCGCCCGGCCGGACAACGATCAGCACGCCAAGGAAACCGACCAGCACCGCCGACCAGCGCCGCCAGCCGACATGCTCCTTCAACACCAGCGCCGACAACGCCGTGATGAAGACCGGCGCGGCGAAGATCAGCACGGTCGCCTCGGCGAGGCCAAGATAGGACAGGCTGGTGAAGAACAGTGTCGCGGCGGCAATCCAGATCGTCCCCCGCACCAGATGGGCAGCGGGCCGCGTGGTGCGCAAGGCCGCCGTTCCGCCCATTTTCCAGGCGATCAGGGCCGCGGCGGGCAGCGCGATGAGATTACGGATGAACAGGATCTGGATCGGCAGGTAATCCGCCGTCAGCGTCTTGGCAAAGGCGTCATTGGCGCTGAGGCATGCGACGCCGGCCACCATGAGCGCGATCCCGGCGGCGGCCTTCGGACGCGCGTCTTCCAATCCCTTCTGCATCGCCTGCTCCTCCGCCAGCGGGCAACAAAGTGTCACCCGCCCCGGTCACAAGCCAGAGCGATTTCGCCAATGCAAGCCCTGCCGACAGGCGTCACGGATCGCAGGAGACGGCATTGCCCGGATAGCCCGGCGCGGGACGGCGAAAGAACCTCCCGATGTACCTGAAGAATTTGCGGATCGCGACCTCGCGCAAGGCGGGGGCCACCAACCGCGCCTCGTCCAGCAGCCTATCCCGCTCCATCGAAGAGAGCGCGGAAAGGTCGTAACCCGACTCGGCATATTTGCGGATCGTCTTCATCGCCAATGGTCCCGTTGCGTGTCGCAACGGGTGATACCAGCGTGACATCATCAGAAAAAATGAATAATAAAGATAGTATCGTTCTCTATATGAGATTTAAGAATGGAACTCTCGGACCTTCGCATCTTCCGCGCCGTCGCCCGCGAAGGCGGCATCACGCGCGCCGCCGAGAAGCTGAACCGCGTCCAGTCCAACGTGACGACCCGCATTCGCCAGTTCGAGGAGAAGCTCGGCGTCGAGCTGTTTCTGCGCGAGGGCAAGCGACTGAAGCTGTCGCCGGCCGGGATCACGCTGCTCGCCTATGCGGACCGCATGCTCGATCTCGCGACCGAGGCGCAAACCGCCGTCACCGACCGCCTGCCACGCGGTCCGCTGCGCCTCGGATCGATGGAAAGCGCGGCCGCCGTGCGCCTGCCCGCCGCGCTCGCCGAGTTCGGACGCCGCTTTCCCGACGTGACAATCGAATTGCGCACCGGCAACACGCTGGAACTGGCCAACGCCCTGATGGCCGGCGAGATTGACGCCGCCTTCGCCGGCGAGCCCCTGCCCGACGGGCCGTTCGACATGCTTACCGCCTATGTCGAGGACCTCGCCATCGTCACCGCGAAGGGCATAACGCTCGACGGACCGCCCGGAAGCCCGTCGCGTGTGATGCTTGCCTTCGAGCATGGCTGCGCCCACCGCAAGCGGCTGGAGGACTGGTTCGCGGCGCGCGACGTGATGCCCGAGCGCATCGTCGAACTGGGTTCCTACCACGCGATGCTCGGCTGCGTGGCCGTCGGCATGGGCGTCGCGTTGCTGCCGGCGGCGGTCATTCCCACGGTTCCGGCGGGCGACGCGCTGCAAATCCACAGCCTTCCTTCGGGCAAGGACCGCGCGCGGACCCTGCTCGCGTGGCGCAAGGGCGTCTCCTCGCCCAATGTCGAGGCGCTGGTGTCGCTCTACGAGCGCGACCGGTCCGCGTGACGCCGATGCGGCTTGCAAACCTGCCGCCGTCGCGACAGATAGGATATATGACCGAAGCCGCCGATCCCTTCGTCCATCACCCGGTCCTGCGCAGCAGGATCATCGAGCCGGAGAAATCCCGCTTCCGTACCTTCGAACCCTCGGACCTCGACGCTGAAATGAAGGCGCGCGGGATGCCGGACAACTGGCGATACAGCGATGAGGACCGCGAGGCGCTTCGCAAGACGGCGCTGGCCGGACGCGAGGGCCAGGATATCTGGGTCTTCGCCTATGGATCGTTGATGTGGAACCCGGCCTTCCTGTTCGCGGAGGTGCGCCATGGCCGCATCGAAGGATACGCCCGTTCCTTCTGCCTTTACGATGTCCGTGGCGGCCGCGGAACGCCGGAGCGCCCGGGCCTGATGGCGGCGCTCGACACCGGAGACCACTGCGACGGGCTGGTCTTCCGCATCGCCGCTGATCTCGTCGAGGCCGAAAGCCGCATTCTTTTCAAGCGCGAAATGCTGATGGGGTCCTACGTGCCGGAATTCGTCGGCTGCGAAACCAGGGCCGGCACAGTCGAGGCGCTCGCCTTCGTCGCCAATCATGACACGCCGCAGATCCGCACCGACATTGCGCACGAGGACAAGGTCCGCTTCATCGCCAGCGGGTCCGGCCGGCTCGGCACCAGCCGCGAATATCTCGAAAACCTCGCCAACCATTTCGAGGCGCTGGACATCGACGACGAGGAGGTGTTCGGCCTGCTGAAAGATGTCCGCGCCTGGCGCGAGGAACCGGAAACGGCGCCCGACGGCCGTTAACTGTCCACAGCCTCGCGCGATCCGTCACACTTGCGCCATCGACTTCGCCAATCTGACCGCATGCTTATAACCTACGCCATCGGCGACATTCACGGACGGTCCGACCTTCTCGACGCGCTGCTGGAGGCGATTCGCGTCGATGCTTCAAAACGCGGCGCGCGCACGCGAATCGTCTTTCTCGGCGACGTGATCGATCGCGGTCCGCACAGCAGGCAGGCGATGGAGCGCGTTCTGGAAACCATCGAGACCCATCCGGGATCGGCGCTTATCCTTGGCAATCACGAGGAATTCCTGCTGCGCTTCCTGGACGACGTGGTGCATCGCGAGACTGTTGCGCGGCACTGGTTCGCCAATGGCGGGCTCGCCACCATCGCCTCTTACGGTTTCAACGAGCGGGACAGCATCGACACGATCGCGGAGGGCCTCTCTACCGGGTTCCCAACCCACGTCGCGGCCTTGCGTGCCGCTGACTGGAGCATCGAGACGGACAGCCATGTCTTCGTTCATGGCGGCATCGATCCCGCCCTGCCTCTCGACCGGCAGGACCCGGTGACCACACGCTGGATCCGTCACGAATTCCTGGAATTTCAGGGACCGCTGGAAAAGATTGTCGTCCACGGACATACGCCCACCGACAGCTTCCTGCCGGAGGTCCACGGAAACCGCATCGCGGTCGATACCGGGGCGTTCGGCTCCGGCCACCTGACCTGCGCGGTGCTGGCAAGTGACGCCCCGCCCAGATTTCTGGCGACCGACGACAGCGGCCGCCGGATCGCGACCGGCGAAGTCCGACCGCTGGATTTCCGGAAGTGATGGTCTCAGGTCGTGAAACGACCCGAGCCGCGTGTGGCAACGCCGCTGACCAGCTCCGGATGGTGAACAAGTCCGCAGCGCCGCACCATGCGCCGCGATGCCTCGTTGGAGTTGGAAACGAGTTCATGAACGCTTGTCGCGCCGAGGTCGTCCACGGCCTCCAGCAGAATCATCGCGTTGACGATGAGCCCGAGACGACGCCCGCGATGCGATGGGGCGACGGCGACAAGACCGCCCCAGGCACAGGCTGAATGCGGGCTGTGACGATTATGTGGAAAATAGGCGTAAGCCGTGGCCGCGATGTCCCCGCCGGGCGCGAGGATGACGGTCAGCGCCGAGGGTCCATGCAGCCCGGCAAGCATCGCGCCCGAAAAGGGGGTGATGCCGTTCTCGACCAGGAAATCCTGAACGCGGCCGATCGTGCTGGCTTCCTGCCGGAGCGAACGATCGAGCGGGACGAAACCGAGGGGAAGGGTCAGATCGAGCTGTGCCAGCGCGCTTCGGATCGCAGGCGCTTCGGCCTGAAAGACATTCCACGTGTCGAACCGGCAGCCCCGTGCTTCGAGCCGGGCTTCGATTGCCGGTACGTCTGCCGCCGGGATCATTCGCATGCCGAACACGCCATCTTCTTCAAGATGGCCGAAAACCGTCTCCCAGCCGAGCCGGTCCGGATTATCCGTGCCAATGAGGCGCCCGGTCTGGCAGGCGCCGGGCGTGCTGCGCGTCCAGTCCGCGAGTGCATCGACTTTTTCCTGGAGCACGATCTGGTGCGCCGTACCGCGATAGCATTTCATCCGATTGCCTCACCTGACGTAAGGCAGGATACCCCGGTACGCCCTTCCCGCAACCCGCTGGCGCTTTTCTTCATGCGCCATACCGATTTCGCATGGCTGCATTGCGACTTCTCCATCTGCAAAATGATGCGCTGCAGCATCATATTCCCCGCAACGAAAGGAGAATTTCCATGGCCAAGAATCGTTTTGCCAAAGCCCTCAGCCGCTTCGCCCATTCCTTCGGCGCGCCGACACGCGAGAGAGCAGAAGAGCGCTACCTTGAAGGCTCCGCATCGATCTACGATCTGGAACGCCGTATGCAGGAAATCGACCGCGGCAAGTTCCGCAACTTCTGATCGCGCGACACCGGGCGCTCCCGCGGCACCTCCAGCGCGGGGCACGCTCTTGCGATTTGCGAAACGGCCAAGACGTGGCAGGTTTGCCCGCATGGTCCGTTTCGCTTTCCTTCTTTCCCTTCTTCTCCCGGCATTCGCCGCATCAGCCGACACGCTCGACCGTTTTGCCGGCCGCTATCTCGGCTGCGCGGTTTCCGGCGGTGAGCTGGTGCCGATCGAAACGACGCTTGTCGCGACCGTTGACGGGCTCGCCGGCAAATATGTCTTCATCGAATCCACCGGCCGGCGGGTCGCCGGCGCGATCACACCGGCAGATCGGCAATCCGCAGATCCCGTCACGGTCATATGGAGCGACGTCTATGGCGAGGGGCCGGCCGTTTTCACCTTCGCTGACGACGGCTCGCGTTTCGACGGCTACTGGATGAGTGGCGGCGGGACGGACCGTTTCTCCTGGAACGGCGTACGATCCGGTTCGGGCAAGCGCGCCCCTGATTGTCGCGTTCCGGTGAGCTGAATTTCCTCCAGGTCGCAAACGAAACAGCGCATGTCACCTGGCGGCGCGACCCATGACCGGCAGGAATGTCAGGGATGCCGAAATCGCGCTGGTGCAACACGCCCTTCGGGCGTACCGGGCGATCACAATCAAAAATGAAGACGGGATTTCCATCATGAACAACCACGGCATCTTCGCCGCCTATTCCGGCATGCTCGACATCGCCTCCCGGCGCGAAGCCGGCGCGGTTTCGCCGGCGCCTCGCAAGCGCCGCGGCTTGGCCGCACGCCTGTTCCGCTTCCGCTGAACAGACGGCATGAACATCGACGCCTGACGGGGCGCTCCGGAGACGGGGCGCCCCGTTTGCTTTGCGGTACCGGCGTTCAGTGATCCGAATTTCGCGTGCGGCGTAAGAAGAATCGGTGTTAGTCTTGGCGGCGTCACGCAGTCGTGAACGAACGTTGCTTGCGAAAGCAGTCCGAAAGGTGGAGCGTTCGTTCAGGGTCTGCGCATGACGCGGAATGCAAAATCGCGTCATGCTCCCACCGCAACGGACAACAGGCAAAGGAGATAGCCGTCATGTCCAGTCGCCCCACCCTGCTGCTCGATCTCGCCCGGCTGATGATCAAGCAGGCCAAGCTTCTCAAGGCCCAGGGCCTGTTTGCCGAAGCGCGTTCCATCGCGCGCCGCGCCATCGAACTGAACCATGTCGGTCACGCCTCCGCGCGGCTCGAGCCGGTTCCGGTGCGTGCAAGACGCCGTCGCTGACACGGTAAATCCCAGATTCCGTTGCGGCGCGTAACAAGTTTCGCGCAAGCAAGATATGGCCCACTTCTTCTCGCCCCCGAAATGTGTCGGGATGTCATGAAGAAGTAGACATGATGGTCGAACAGCAACAAAAGCTCGAACGGATTGCTTTTGCGATCCAGGAACAAGCCTTCCTGCTGCGCAGGGCCGGCAAGATCGCCCAGGCCTGCGGAATGGAAAACAGGGCCGCCGAGTTGCGGACCCTGAGCAGGATCCGCCCATCAGGCGAAGCGGCCAGCCTCGACCTCAGGGCTGCCTGAAACCGCATCTCACAGACTATTCGCAGCAACGAAGATCAGTCGTCGTCCTCGAGCATTTCCTTGACGGTCGTCGCCAACTGCTTGAGCGAGAACGGCTTCGGCAGGAATCCGAACTTGGCTCCTTCGGGAAGGTTCTTCGAGAACGCATCCTCGGCATAGCCCGACACGAAGATGAACTTGATATCGGGATGCGTCTTGCGCAGTTCCGTGAGAAGCGTCGGGCCGTCCATTTCCGGCATGACCACGTCGGAGACGACGATGTCGACCTTGCCGTCCAGTTCTTCCATCAGTTCCAGCGCCTCGACGCCGCTTGACGCCTCGTGCACGGTGTAGCCGCGTGACGTGAGCGCACGGACGCCGCCCATGCGCACGGCGTCCTCGTCCTCGACGAGAAGCACGGTCGCGGTACCCGACAGGTCGCGCTTGCGCTCCGTCTCCGGCGTTTCCGCCTTCGGGGCGGGCAACTCGCTCTCGGCGGGAATATGGCGCGGCAGGAAAATCCTGAACGTCGTTCCCTCGCCGATCTCGGAATCGGCATAGATGAAACCGCCGGTCTGCTTGATGATCCCGTAGACCATGGACAGGCCGAGCCCAGTGCCCTTGCCGACCTCCTTGGTGGTGAAGAAGGGCTCGAAGATCTTTTCCAGCACGTCGGGCGCGATGCCGGTACCGCTATCCGCCACCTCGATCAGCACATAGTCGCCCGCTTCGAAACCGCGATAGCCGAACTCGGTGCAATTCGCGGTATCGACATTGCGCGTACGGATATGCAGATCGCCACCTTCCGGCATCGCATCGCGCGCATTGACCGCGAGATTGACGATCACCTGTTCGAACTGACCGAGATCGGCCTTCACCGGCCACAGGTCGCGGCCGTGTTCGATGTGCAAATGCACGGAATTGCCCACGAGGCGCGACAGCAGCATGCGCAGATCGGCAAGCACGTCGGTGAGCGCGAGCACCTCGGGACGCAAAGTCTGCCGGCGCGAAAACGCCAGGAGCTGACGCACCAGCGATGCGGCCCGGTTGGCGTTCTGCTTGATGTTCATGATGTCCGGGAAAGACGGGTCGGAAGGCCGGTGGCTGGTCAGCAGCAGGTCGGAGGCCATGATAATGGCCGTGAGCACGTTGTTGAAGTCATGCGCGATGCCACCCGCCAATTGCCCGACGGCCTGCATCTTCTGGCTTTGCGCCATCTGGCCCTCGAGCGCCTTCTGTTCGGTCGTGTCCATCGCGTAGACGATGGCCGCTTCCTCGGTCGCGGGACCTTCCGCATTGCCGCCATGCCCGGCGACCGCGTTCACGAAGACCCGCAAATGGCGCTCGTCGGCATCGGGATCGATCACCGTGTCGAATGGCTCGATCTTTGCCTGATTCGCACAGGCCGCGGCGAACGCCTTCTCGAACCGTTCCACCGAATCGCCCTGCAGCAATTCGCGGAAGCGGATGCGCCCGTCGACCGCATCGGCGTCCGTGACGGAGCCGAACAGGTTCATGAAGGGCGCATTTGTGCGCAGCAGCCGGCCATCATTGTCCAGCGCGGCAATGGCCATCGGCGTGGAATTGAAGAAGCGTGTGAACCGGACTTCCGAGCGCCGCAGATCATCGGCGGCCTCGCCCAGTTCCGAACGGTTCAGGACGATGGTGCGCGTCGAACCGGTTCCGCCTTCCCGGTCGGCGTGAACCCTGTGGATAAGTTGCACCGGCAGGCTGACGCCATCCATCCGCGTAAGCTCGATGTCGATGGTCGAGGTACGCACCGTGCCCGGTTCGGCCCGCACGGCGTTGAGCATCGCCACGCCGTCGCCGGTGACGAGATCGGAAAGGGAGACCGAGCCCGGCGCGAAGGCTGCCAGGTCCATACCCAGCCAGCCAGCCAGCGTCGCGTTGACATACTGGATGCGGCCCTGCGCGTCTGCGGAAAAGAAGCCCGCCGGGGCCTGGTCGAGATAATCGATCGCCTTTTGCAGTTCCAGGAAGGTCTGTTCCTGATCATCGCGTTCAGCCGTGATATCGGCGAGCCGCCAGATGCGGAACGGCTCGCCACGGCCCTTGCGGGCCATCAGCCGTACCGACACCCTGTACCAATGCGCGCCGCCGTCGCGTGCACCGAGACCGTTCGGCAGGCGGAACTCCTCATCGGCCTCGACACCCCTGATCAGGCTATTCGCGAGCCGGTAGACGGCATTGGCGGCATCGTCGTGGCGCGACAGGATCGACTCCGGCGACTGCAGGTCTTCCGCGCCGGACGCGCCGATCATCTCCTCATAGGCGGTATTCGAGTAAAGGATGCTGCCCTTCTCATCCAGTATGCAGATCCCGTCGGCCATCGAATCGGCATAGGCGCGGCCGAAATCCTCGGCACTATCGTTTTGCGCGAATTCCACGAACCCGATGGCGGATGCGAAAAGGTAGAAAACGCCGACCATGGCAAGCAGGCCGAGCATGACGAGAAGGAAGGTCTCGTTGAGATTCTCGCGGTAGAAGAACAGAAACGCGGCGGCGCCCAGAGAAGCGACGCCAAGGATCAGAAGCCGAACCGCAGCACTCGGCCGGGGTCCCATCTGACCAAGCGCCCTGTATTCACTTGCCATGGCGGTTTTGCCGGCTCGCGCCGTATCCCTCGAATCGCCGCATTAGACTGGTTTGAATCACAAACATCCACAGGGCGAAAGTCCTGCCCGTAAAATTTGTCATTCGGGTTTGTCGTTGCTAACACCTTCGATGTATCAGGCAGCCAAATCGCGCCGGACAGGGAAGAGGACAATCAATGACTGCATGGCTGACGCAATTGCTCGGCGAGCAAGCAGCGACCTACACGTTTTATTTCCTTGGCGCTCTGGCTGTTCTCATTCTCCTGTGGGTGGCCTGGTTCTGGACCCGCCGCGTCGCCGGCGGCGTTTTCGTCGAGGGCGGACGCAATCGCCGGCCGCGACTCGGTATCGTCGATGCGACCGCCGTCGACAACCAGAGGCGAATCGTCCTGGTGCGCCGCGACGATGTCGAGCATCTGGTTATGATCGGCGGTGAGAACGATCTCGTGATCGAAACCAATATCGCCAAGGTGCCCGCGGAAGCCGGCCAGCCCTTATCGGCAAAGGAACAGCGCCGCGCGCGTGAAGCCGCGCAAACGGCGCGCCGCCAGCCGCCGCGTGAAGCGCCCGCACGCGAAACCGCTCACCGTCCGGCACCGCCGGCGACTCCGCCTCAGCCAAGACGCGAGGCGCCGCCCGCCAATCCGCCGAAAATGACCCCGGCCGCCGTACTGGCGTCCACACCGGCCTATCAGCGACGCGAGCCCACACCTGTGGCGGCACCTGCCCCGCCGCCGCCCGCCCCGCGCCCAGAGCCTGCCGCCGAGACCATCGCGCCGCGCGAGACCGTGCAGCCGGCATTTCGCGAGCCGGAAACCGCCGCTTCACTCGCCGCATTGCGAAAGCAGGAAGAGCCCGCCGCACCGGCCTTCGAGCCCGGGCCTGTCGAGGCACCTGCCCCGCAACCTCCGGCCGCGCCCGAACCGTTCGAGCCGCCCGAGCCTCCACAGCAGGTGGCTGCGGCCACCATGCGCCCGGCAATGGAGCAAGAGCCGGTGATGCCTTCCGCTGTACCGGAAAAACCGGCCGACACATCGGCGACAACCCCGGAGACGACGGCTGAAGACGTGATGCCTGCCGAATCGGAAGCGGAACCGGTTGTTCCACCGCTTTCCGTGCTGACCTCGCTCGACGAGGCGGAATCGGACGCGCCTGCCGACGAAACCGACGAAAATGCTCCGATGATCGCATCGGTGGAAACCGGTAACGACGAACCGGAAGCGGTCGAGTCCCCGGAATCGGTACCCGAACACGAAGCCCCGATCGTCTTTCCGCAGCGTTTTGCGCTTTCGGCGGATGTAGAGCGCTCCGAGGAGCCGCCGGTCGAGGATGAGACCGAAACCGCGCCCGAGCCGGAACCGGTCGCCGCAGAAGAGGCCGAAGAGCCTGTTCAGGCATCGGACGACGAGGCCGAAAAAGCCGAAGGCGCGGAAAAAGAAGAGGATTCATCGCCCTCCCCGAGCAATGAATCCCTGGAAGACGAGATGCACCGTCTGCTCGCGCAGCTGACGCGCAGAAGCTGACGCGGAAAGACCTTCAGAACATGAAAAAGGGCGGGACCGAGGTCCCGCCCTTTGTTCGTCAATCATGGATGCGATGCGCAATCCGTCAGTCGTCGCGATAGACCTTTTCGCGGCGCTCATGACGTTCCTGCGCCTCCAGCGACAGCGTGGCGATCGGACGCGCGTCCAGCCGCTTGACGCCGATCGGCTCGCCGGTCTCCTCGCAATAGCCGTAGGTGCCTTCGTCGATGCGCTGAAGCGCAAGATCGATCTTGTTGATAAGTTTTCGCTGACGGTCTCGCGCCCTCAATTCGATGGCGCGATCGGTCTCGGACGAAGCCCGGTCCGCAAGGTCGGGATGATTGGAGTTTTCGGTCTGCATGTGGTCGAGCGTTTCACGCGCTTCGCGCAGTATATCGTTCTTCCAGGCCAACAGTTTCTTGCGGAAATAGGCGCGCTGCCTTTCATTCATGAAAGGCTCGTCTTCGGCCGGTATATAGTCAGCAGGGACTTCTTTGGGTGCCACTGATTCACTCCCAGCATGATACCTTTGCGCGCTCTATAATCGCACCGCGCCCTAGCGGCAAGTTCCGTTTCACGCAATTCGCAACGAAGTGATAAACGCCTTGGAATCCCTTGAATTGCGAATGCGAATGGATAGCAAACAGCGCGCATGGAGACGGCGTTGTCCACGGAGGCTCGCCTTGCCACGAACGTATGATTTGCGCTTGCCGACGCCGCAGGGTAATCGCATCGCATCGTGGCATCTGGGAGTTACGAATTGAGCCGCCTTTTCTTGTTTCGTCATGGGAAAGCAGCCTGGGCGGAGCCCGGCATGCGCGATTTCGACCGCAAACTGGACGAACAGGGGATCGAGGAAGCCACGACCATGGGGCGTCTGATGGCGGCGCGCCACCTCGTACCGGACGTGGTGATCTGTTCGACGGCCGCGCGCGCGGTCGAGACCCTGCAAGCACTCAGCACCTCGCTGCATCTCGACGACGCGACCCGCTACGACCAGAACCTCTATGCGACCGATGCACCCGGATATCTGGAAATCGCCGCGGCGACCGGCTCCGACGGAGACGTCATGCTGGTCGGGCACAATCCGATGCTCGAGGATGCCGCTCTCGCCTTGTCGCGCGAGGGCGACGAAGCAGCACTTGACGATCTGCACATGGGCTTTCGCACCGCGGCGCTCGCGGTAATCCGCTTCGAGGGAAACGCCTTCGATTTCGCGACGAAAACCGGATTTCTCGAAACCTATCTGACGCCGACCGACGCCTGATCGGCACCGCGCCCTTTTGCACCGACACCGTCAGCACCTATATCGGTTCCTGACGGCACGACGCCGGACAAGGGGAAGACGTGGCAAATCTGGTTTCGCTCGGCGATGAAGCGCTTATCGCCCTCGACACGATCGCGGAAAGGGCGGCGGGCGTATTCGCGCCCAATGTCCGGATTGGCGTGACCGGACTGTCGCGGGCCGGAAAGACGGTGTTCATCACCGCGCTCGTGCATAATCTCATCCATGGCGGGCGGCTGCCGCTCTTCAACCTCGCGCATTCCAATCGGCTGGCACGCGCCTATCTCGAACCGCAGCCGGACGACGGCGTGCCGCGATTTGCCTATGAGAACCACGTCCACGATCTCGTCGAGAACAGGATCTGGCCGGATTCCACCCGCGCGATCTCCGAATTGCGGCTGACGCTGGAATACGAGTCCGCGAGCGGCTGGAACCGGCTGTTCCCCGGCGGCAAGCTGACCATCGACATCGTCGACTATCCGGGCGAATGGCTGCTGGACCTGCCGCTGCTCGCCAAGTCCTATGCCGAGTTCTCCGCCGAGGCGCTCGACCTCGCACGGTCCGGCAGTCGTGCGGCGCTCTCGCGCGAATTCTTCGAACTGGCCGATCCGCTTGACCCGGACAGCCCTGCCGACGAAACGACCGCGCAAAACCTCGCCGAAGCCTACAAGCGCTACATGCAGGCCAGTCGCCAGGACAATCTGGCGCTGTCGACCCTGCCGCCCGGACGTTTCCTGATGCCCGGCGACCTCGACGGGTCGCCCGCCCTCACCTTCGCGCCTTTGCCGAATCTCGTTTCGAAACCGTCTCAGGGCTCGCTCCAGGCGATGATGGAGCGGCGCTTCGATTCCTATAAATCACTGGTCGTCAAACCGTTCTTCCGCCACCACGTCGCGCGGCTGGACCGGCAGATCGTGCTGATCGACGCGATGCAGGCGATGAATGCCGGCGCCGAGGCGGTGCATGATCTCGAAAGGGCGCTCGGCGACATCATGTCCTGCTTCCGGCCCGGTGGGCACTACTTCCTGACGGGCCTCTGGCAACGCAACATCGACCGGATCCTGGTCGCGGCCACCAAGGCAGACCATCTGCACCACGAAGACCACCCGAAAATGGAGGCCATCGTGCGCCGCCTCGTCCAGCGCTCGATCGCGAAGGCCGGCATGAAGGGTGCGCGTGTGGAATCGCTGGCGCTCGCCGCCGTCCGCGCAACAAGAGAGGCAACGGTCAAAGAAGGCAAGGACCGCCTTCCAGTCATTGTCGGAACCCCGATCGCCGGCGAGACCATCGATGGCGAGACATTCGACGGAAAAACCGAAACCGCAATATTTCCCGGAGACTTGCCCGACGAACCTGATTCGATTTTCGAGGAACGGGAACCGTCGGCGCAGGGGCTGCATCGCTTCGTCCGGTTTCTGCCGCCGAAACTCGAACGCGACGCCGAGGGCCTGACGCTGTCGCTGCCGCATATCCGCCTCGACAAGGCGCTTCAATTCCTGATCGGGGACCGCGTCACATGAGCGACGACACCAACCGCCGCAAGCCGCGTGCTTTCGCTGTCGAACCGGAGACGCCGGCTCCCGAGCCGCAACCCGCGGCGCCGCGCAGACCGCGTGCCATCGCGCCCGGTCCGGCGCTCGAAATGGAGGCCGACGACTTCTTCGAGCGCGAAGCGATGGTGGCCGACCGGTCCGTCGCAGAGGAGGTCGACCGGAAAAGGCGCGGATTGTCGCTCGCCTCGCTGGCCATCGCCGCAATCGGCCTGTTCGCCAGCCTCGCGGCCGGGCTCTGGATCGATTCGGTCGTCCGGGCGCTTTTCGAACGCAACGAATGGCTGGGATGGCTGTCTCTGGGCGTGGCGACCCTCCTCGCGCTGGCCGTCGCGGGGATCGTCATTCGCGAAGTCTCGGCCGTGTGGCGGCTGCGTTCGGTCGACCACCTGCGCAAGGAACTGGAAGACGCGCTCGCCGGAACCGATGACAAGCGGCTGTCGCGAGCGACCCGCCAGCTTGTCCAGTTCATGGCCTCCAATCCGAAGAGTTCGGCCGGACGGTCCGTGCTTGCGCAGCAGAAGGGCGAGATACTCGATGCTGCGGATTATTATGCGCTCGCGGAGAACGAGTTGTTTCGCAGCCTCGATCGCGATGCCTTCCTGCTCGTCAACGGTGCTGCAAAGCGCGTGTCCGTCGTCACGGCGGTCAGCCCGCGTGCGTTTCTCGACGTGCTCTACGTCCTCTACGAGAATTTCCGGCTCGTCCGGCGGCTAGGCGAACTCTATGACGGCCGCACCGGCGCATTCGGAAATCTTGGTCTCTTGCGCAAGGTTCTCAGCCATCTCGCGGTCACCGGCGTCGCAAGCTTCGGCGACGGCCTCGTGCAACAGGTCATCGGCCACGGCGTGGCCTCGCGGCTGTCCGCGAGGCTCGGCGAAGGTGTGCTGAACGGACTGATGACGGCGCGGGTCGGCCTCGCCGCGATGGAGGTCAGTCGCCCTGCCCCCTTCCACGCCGTCAATCGGCCACGGCTCTCCTCGGTTCTCGCGACGCTGACCGCATCGCGCGACGGCAGTGCCGACAAGGCCGGCGACACGGTGTAATACTTCGTGAGTTAAACAAGTCGTGCACTGGCGCGATTTGCAAAGTATGTGTTAACCACTCCGGCCAATGATGCGCTGATCGCAAAGCCGACCACGAGAGCCGCCTGCCATGCTTCTACGTTCAATGGCCGTTTCCTGCCTTGCCATGCTTCCGCTCGCGGCGCTTGACGCGCCCGCCGACGCAAGCGAACGCGAGCAACGGTTTTTCCGCCAGATCGAGGGCAAGTGGCGCGGACCGGGCGAAATCGTCGCCGGGAAGTACAAGGGCACCAAGTTCACCTGCGAATTTTCCGGGCTGACGCCGAACAACAAGCTCGGCATGACCCTCGACGGCGGCTGCCGCGTGGGACTGTTCTCCCAGAAGATGAAGGCGACCGTCAAACGCAAGGGCCGCGGCTACACCGGCAGTTTCCTCGACGGCGCACGGGGCGAAGGTCTCGATGTCATCGCCGGGACTGTCACGCCGGACCGGGCTGTGCTGACACTCAAGCGCAACCAGCTGGACGGCGCCATGCTCGCCCGCCTCGCTTCCAAGGACCAGCTCAACATCACCGTTTCCGTTACGGTCGGTGAAGCGCTCGTTCCGGTGATCGGAATGAAGCTGGACCGAATCGATTCGGTAGCGGTCGGCTCGGTCCGCTAGGCGCAGCGCCGTCTACCGGTTTCCCAGCTCGATTTCAGTCACTTCCAGCCCTTCATCGCGGAAGGTCTTCGCGTGATCGCGAATCGTCCGGCCGGCCAACATGACATCGCCGGCGATGTCGGCGAGCGGAACCATGACGAAAGCCCGCTCAACCATCCGGGGATGCGGGATCGTCAGATTTTCGAGCGAAACCGGCTCGTCTCCATAAAGCAATATGTCGATGTCGAGCGTGCGCGGTCCCCAGCGGGTCATCCTGATCCGCCCGAGCTCACGCTCGGTGCGCAGCACGAGATCGAGAAGGGCCGGAGCCGAAAGCCCCGTTTCGACCGCCGCGCAGGCGTTCAGGAACCAGTCCTGCTCCACCGGCCCCCATGGCGGCGTCTTGTAGACTCGCGAAACGGCAGTGACGCGGCATTCGGGATCGGAATCGAGCTTCCGGAGCGCATCCCGCATCGACCGGGCGACATCGCCGACATTGCCGCCCAGCCCGAGATAGGCGGTGACTGCCTCAGCCATCGGACCGGGCTTCATGCACGACGCGCACCTCGACGTGATCGAGAACGCCAGGCACCGGAGCGTTCGGTTTGCGAACGGTAATGTCGGCCGTGACGATCTGTGGAAACCGCCGGCAAAGCGCCTTTGCGATCTCCAGTGCGATGGCCTCGATCAGGAACCGCCGTTCGCCCGTGACGATTTTCTCGATCTCCTGGAAGGCGACGCCGTAATCCACCGTCCCTTCGATGCTGTCCTTTTCGAGCGCATCGCCGGGATCGACGGTCAGGACGGCATCGACATAGAAGCGTTGGCCGAGAAACTCCTCCTGCTCGAACACGCCGTGACGCGCGAAGAACGCGCAGTTCATCATCCTGATCTGGTACATCACGCGGAAATTTCCCGTTTGCGGGCGCTCATCGCGCCGGCCGTTGCGCAAGCATAGCATCCGCGACGACAAGCGCATCGTGATTGATCGCGACATCGTGCACGCGAAAGACGGCGGCGCCGGCCGCCCGAAGCAACGCAGTCGTCGCCGCGGTTCCCGCATCGCGCTCCGCCGCGTCGCGCCCCGTGGCATGGCCGATGAAGCGTTTGCGGCTCGTGCCGACCAGGATCGGGTAGCCGAGCGCGTGCAGCTCCGCGAACCGGGCGATCAATGCGAAGTTTTCAGCCGGGTCCTTCGCGAAACCGAAGCCGGGATCGAGCACGATCTGCGCATCGTCGATGCCGGCCTTTGCCGCAATCTCCAGCGAGGTCTCGAAAAAGGCGAACTGATCCTCAACGACATCCGGCAGTTTCTCGCGTTCGCGACCGGTATGCATGATGCAAAGCCCCGCCCCGGTCGCCGCCGCGACACGGGCGATATCGGGCTCGCGCTGCAGCCCCCACACGTCATTGACGATATGCGCGCCCGCGAGGACGGCCTTTTCCGCGGTTTCGGCACGGTAGGTGTCGATCGACAGCACCGCATCCGGCATGGCCTTGGCGACCGCCGCAATTACCGGCAAGACGCGGGCCTGTTCGGTCTCTCCATCGACGGGGTCACCGCCGGGCCGCGTGCTTTCGCCACCAATATCGAGAATGGCCGCGCCGCCCTCGGCCATCGCCGCCGCATGCGCCACGACATCACCGACGTCTTCAAATTGGCCGCCGTCGGAAAAGCTGTCCGGCGTGACGTTGAGAATGCCCATCAACACGCCCGCCGGGCCGAGCGTCAGTTCTCGGCCATGCGCGAGCGCCCACCGGTGCGGGGAAAAGACGTCATTTCGGGGAAGAGTCACTGGCTGCCCGGTCGTCGCGGACCCAGTCAGGCCTGCTGCTCAGGGACGTGGACGACGAGGCCATCCAGTTCATCCGTCATCTTGATCTGGCAGGAAAGACGCGAAACCGGCTTCGGCTCGAAGGCGAAATCCAGCATGTCCTCTTCCATGACGTCGGGCTTTCCGACAGTCTCGGTCCAGGTATCGTCCACATAGACATGACAGGTCGCACAGGCACATGCGCCGCCGCATTCGGCTTCGATACCCGGAACGCTGTTCTTCACGGCGTTTTCCATGACCGTCGAACCGGTCTCGGCATCAATTTCAAAACGGGTGCCGTCAAACGCGACAACGGTCAACTTCGGCATCATGCTCTCCGGATGGACCAACAGGCGATAGGGGTAATAAAGCCGCGACTTAACCGGACGACCGGCAAAGTCAACCGGCAGGTGCCGGAATGAGCCTGAAATGCCTTCAAGCGGTCGATTTGCCGCGATTGCGGGTTAACGCAGCAGCGAGGCGATATAGTCGCGAACGGTTTCGACTTCCCTGAGGAGAGCCGTTACCGGAGCGGTATTGTCCGGGTCGCTTTCGATCAGCATCGCCTGATCCGCAAGCCCGAAAGCGCCGATCGCGCGTGCCGCACCCTTGAGCGTGTGCGCCTGGCGTTTTCGGAAATCGCAGTCGGACGAGGAGCGCAGATCGTTGCCGAGAATCGCGGCCTGCTTGGCGAAAAGTCGCAGAACCTCCTCTTCCAGCGCACGATCGCCACCTGTCTGGCGCGCGAGAAAAACGAGATCCACCGGCCTGTGTTCCCCGCGCAGTTCGCAGGGTGTGTCCGGCGGGGCGAAAATTGGAGCGGTGTTCATAACCATTCATTTCCCCTGTTGACCCTTTCACGATGATGTCACCCAAAGATGGCCGAGGAGTTAACCACTTCCGTGATTACAAAGACGTGCGGGACAGTCGATGGCCCTTTCGACCGGCGTTAACTTTATCTTTAAACTTTTGCGGATTGGGCCAATCGCGAGTTCCAATTGGAAAAGTGTCCCGTTACGATACGGGTTCACATCAGGACACATCGTGACCACAGTTGTGCCCTGTTTCAGTGTGAGTGACGGGTCTCTGATCGGACCCGGCGGCATTGCGCCGGAAATAGTATTTGAGTGAGGCGGGAATGGCTGTGAACAAAAACGCTGCAAATATCGATCGCGATATGGAAGCGGCGCTTGAGGAGGCTCTGGAAGCGGGTCTGGACGACGAGATCGCACTCGACGACGAATTGTCGCTCGACGATTTCGAAAATCAGGTCGCGGCCGCCGCCAGCGAGCTTGCCGAGGAGAACAAACAGTCCTCCTCCAAATCGGGACAGTCAAAACCGGCGCAATCCAAGTCGGCTCCGGCCAAATCGCCCGCGGCAAAGGCGCCCCCTGCCAAATCGGCGCCACCGAAGCCGGAATCCCGCGCTCCGCAGATGCGCGCGCCCGCGCCCAAGGCCAAGACGGATGCACCGAAGCGCCGTGCCGAGACCCCTTCCTTCAATCCCGCCAATGACGACGACACGCAGCGCGATTATGCCGCGATCCTGTCGCGTCTTCGCAATGGCCCGTCGGGACGGCCGCATCTTACTGCGATCATCGTAAGCGTCTTCTGGGCGATCGCCGGCCTGCTGCTCGCACAGAGTATGTACGATTCCGGCGTCGCGGCGATCTTCACGCCGGACGGCCTGCGCAATTCGCCGGGCGCCGTCGCCCTTCTCGTCTCGATCGTTGTGCCGATCCTCGGTTTCTTCGCGATTTCCTCGATGGTGCGCCGGACGCAGGAAATGCGCTTCACCGCCCATTCCATGAGCGAAATCGCCCTGCGCCTTGCCGAGCCTGAAACGCTTGCGCAGGAACGCATCGTCACCGTGGGCCAGGCTGTGCGCCGCGAAGTCGCCGCCATGGGCGAAGGCATCGAACGCACCATTGCGCGCGCCAGCGAACTCGAAGCGCTGATGCAGTCGGAGGTTTCCGAGCTCGAACGCGCCTATACCGACAACGAAGCGCGCGTGCGCTCCCTGCTTACCGACCTCGGCGACGAGCGCGAGGGTATCGTCACCCACGCGGAACGGCTGCGCGCCTCCATCGCCGGTGCGCATGAGCAGCTGCGCGACGAACTGACAGGGTCGGCGGACTTCATTCGCGACAATGTCCGCAACGCCTCGACCCAGCTGACCATGTCCCTCAATGAGGCAGGCCAGTCCCTCATCGGCCGCATGGATCAGTCCAGCAAGGCGGTCAACGAGACCATCGCCGCGCGCCTCGACGAGGTTTCCAACCGTATCTCCAATTCGGGCGAGGCCTTCGCCAGCCTGATCGACATGCGCATCGCCAATCTGAGCGAGCAGACCGACGAGGCCTCAAGCCGCCTCGCGGAATCGCTGGAATCGCGCGCGACCGGCCTCGTGACGCTGCTTTCCAGCACCGCGACAAACATGACGGACGAGTTCGACCAGCGCATGGCAAGTCTGGAGGAGACCTTCAATTCCCGCGGCAAGCACCTGCTCGACGACTTCGAAACCCGCGTGCAGGCGATCAATCACGGCACCGAGAAGCTCAATTCGGCACTCGACGCCCGCGCCCGTCAGATCAACGAGACGCTTCTGGAGCGCACCCGCGCCATCGCCGAGACCTATGCTCACGGCAATGCGCAGGCCGGTGTCATCGCCGACAAGGCGCGCCAGGCCTTCACCGAGCAGACCGAGTCCATGGAAACGTCGCTGTCGGCGATCCTGGAAGAGAAGTCGACCGCATTCGCCGACAAGCTGACCGCGATCACCTCCGGCACCGCCGATGCGATCGAGCTCAAGACGGGCGACTTCCTCGGCCGTCTCGACGAGAAGACGACCGCGATCTACGGCGCCGTCGGCCACACGACCGAAAAACTCTCGGCGGCCGTCGATCTGGAAACGGCCCGTATCGGCGAGACACTGGATTCGCGCACGCAGGCCCTCACCGACGAACTCGGCCGCAAGGTCGAGGAATTCAGCGGCACGCTCGACTCGCGCTCCGACGAATTCGCGCGCACGGCGACGCAGTTCGGCCAGGCCTTCGATGCTCAGGCGGAACTGCTCATCGACCGCGTCAGCGGCTACTCCTCGCAGCTGACCGAGGCTCTGGACGAGAAGGCGCAGATGCTCAACAGCAGCGCTTCCTCGTTCCGTGAATCGATCGAGGCGCAAGTGGAGTCGGTCGCGGCAAGGCTGCATGAACGCGCGGCCGAATTCGAAGCCAACACGGCCCGCTTCGACCAGAACATCATCGGCCTCACCGACACGCTCGGCAACCGCCTTCAGGAAGGCACGGCACAGTTCGAGGCCACAGCACAGCAGGTCGATCGCAATATCGGCACCTTGACCGAGAACCTGTCCGAGCGGCTGATGCAGCACACAGCACTGTTCGAGGACAAGACCGCACAGATCGGCGAGAACATCGGCTCGATGACCGAGACCATGTCCGAGCGTCTGATGCAGCAAACGGCGCTGCTCGAGGACAAGACCGCGCAGATCGGCGAGAACATCGGTTCGCTGACCGAGAACATGTCCGAGCGGTTGATGCAGCACACGGCAATGTTCGAGGACAAGACCGCGCAGATCGGCGAGAATATCGGTTCGCTGACCGAGAGCATGTCCGAGCGGTTGATGCAGCACACGGCAATGTTCGAGGACAAATCGGCGGTCTTTGGCGAAAGCGTTGGTGCTCTGGCCGACCGTCTGGCCGAGCACCTGTCGGAAAACACGGGCAAGCTCACCTCCGTCCTGGAGGAGAAGACCGCGTTCCTCGATACCTCGCTGGACGAGAAGACCCTGCGTCTCACCGAATCGCTGAGCCAGCGTTCGAGCGACCTCGTTGCGGAAATCTCGAGCGCGACCAACGCGCTGGAAACAGCGATGAACGAGAGCAATGCGCGTCTGGAAGCTCTTCTGAGCGACAAGGCCGGCGGGCTTCAGGCAGCAGTCGAGGAGCGCACCAACTCCGCGATCGTTGCGCTGTCGCGCAGCACCGAGGCGCTGGAAACCCTGTTCGAGCAGAACACCGGCATCGTCGACGAGCGCGCGGAAACCATGCGCAAGGCGCTCTCGCTCGGTATCGAGAACGTCCGCAAGACGCTGGAAGACAGCGCCGGCCTCGTTGCGCGCACGCTGCGTGACAGTGTCGCCGTCGCCCGTGTCGAACTCGAAGAAGAAGCTGCCAAGGTCGGCGAAAACATCAACACCCATGGCCGGGACTTCTCCTCGCAGCTCGCCAAGCAACTTGCCGACAACCAGGCGAGGATTGCCGAGGAGCTGGCGGCCAACGAACAGCGCCTGTCCAGCCAGGCGGAACTGATCCGCAACCAGGCCGAGGAAATGCTCGAGTCCTTCCAGACCCGCGCCAACGACGCCACCAAGGGTATCGGCGGCTCGACCGAGGAAGCCCTGTCTTCCTTCGTCGAACGCACCCAGGAGATGTCGGAGCTGCTCTCCTCTCATACGAAGGGGCTCGAGGATCTCATCGAGAACTCGACGCGGCCGCTGCTCGAACGCCTCACCGGCGACGGGTCCAAGCTTGCCGAACAGCTCGAACAGGCGACCACTGCCGCCACCGAACGCCTCAAGGCCGAGAATGCGGCGCTCATCACCGCGATCGCCCGCCGCACGGCAGACACGGTTTCTGCCGTCGAACAGGCCCAGAGCGGCCTGATCGAGAATGTCGACAACCTGATCAATCGCCTGACGTCTTCGAGCTCGAATCTCGGCGAACTGATCTCGCAGGCCGCGAACAATCTCGGCCAGCTCGACGGCCGGCTCGTGGAGACGACGACGGACTTCGCCGACAAGGCGAACCGTGCCGCCGATTCCATCGCCAACTCGGTCAACGTTCTCGACAACAACATGGGCAAGCTTGGCGAAGTGTCCGGCAAGACACTGGAAGAAGTCGCTTCCATCGCCGCGCGCTTCGAGGAGCATGGCAAGGTTCTCGCCTCCGCCTCGGAACTCCTGAACACCGCGCAGTCGGGCGTCTCGGGCAAGCTGGAGGAACGCCGCGAAGCGCTCGAAGCGTTGTCGTCGGGACTGGTCGGCAAGTCCGAGGAAATCGAGAAGCTGATGCGCTCCTTCGAATCGGTCGTGACCGAAGCCTTCGGCAAGGCCGAGGAGCGGACACGCAAATCCGCCGACGAACTCACGGCCAAGCTGCGCGAAGCTGCCCAGGAAGCCGAAGGGACGGCGCGCTCCTCCGCGGCATCAGTATCTGAGAACGTGTCCGAAATCGTCGAATCCGCGCTCAAGCGCTTCGAGGAGGCGACAACGGACATGCGCCGCGTCGCCGGCGAAATGAGCAAGGATCTCAGCGTGACCCGCGAGGAAGTCCGCAAGGGCATCTTCGAACTGCCCGAGGAAACGCGTGAATCGACCGGCGCGATGCGCCGTGCGGTCTCCGAGCAGATCAATGCGCTCAAGGAACTGTCGCGGATCGTCGAGAGCTCCGGACGTGCCTTTGATGTCGGTGGTGGTGGTGCGGAAAAGGCGGCAAAGCGCCCTGCTCCGCAACCGGCTCCCGCTCCGGCGCCCGCCCCTGCTCCGGCTCGCCAGGCCGCTCCGGCCGCTGCCGTCGCGACGGCTCCGGCTCCGGCCAAGCCGCAACAGCCGGCAGCAGCGCCGCAGCAGCGTCAGCAGCCGGCAACGGCGAAAGCCGCCGCTCCGGCCCAGTCCGCGCAGCTGCGCGGCAGCCATGGTGCGACGGAAAGCGCCCCGGCCCGCAATGAACAGGCGGGCACGGACAAGGGCGAACAGTCCGGCGGTTGGGTGAGCGATCTGCTGCGCCGCGCCTCCAAGGAGGATCAGCCGGCACCGCGCGCACCACAGCGCGTGGACCAGCCGCGTGAACCGCTGCATGCCGTCGAATCGCTGAACTCGCTTTCGGTCGATATCGCCCGCGCGATCGACCATGATGCGGCGATCGAACTGTGGGAACGCTACCGCCGTGGAGAGCGCAACATCTTCACGCGCCGGCTCTACACGCTGAAGGGCCAGCAGACCTTCGACGAGATCAAGCGCAAATACGAGAGCGACAGCACCTTCCGTGCATCGGTCGACCGCTATGTCGGCGATTTCGAGAAGCTGCTGCGCGACATCGCCAAGAACGACCGCGACAACATGATGACGCAGACCTACCTGTCCTCCGATACGGGCAAGGTCTACACCATGCTGGCGCATGCGGCGGGCAAGCTGAAATAGGCGCCGCCACAGTCTCTTGATAAGAAAACCGCCGGGTCAGATTGACCCGGCGGTTTTGTTTTATCTGGTCTTGAACGGTGGCGAGAAAATCAGAGACGCGCGGTGACCCAAGCCACGATGTCGCGCGTAACGCTCTCGAAGGCCCGGTCGATGGCCGCGATGTAGGACGCGTTGTCCGATCCACCAGCGACGACCCGCTCCTCGAAAATACGCTCGCTCGCCACGACGCCATTCCGGTCGTTGAGGATCTTCACGGCGATGGCGACATGCGCGGTGTTCGAGGCGGAATTGATGCCGAACGAGCGAATTTCCGTGACGATCTGGTAGTCGATCGCCAGCCCTTGCCCTGGAAGCCCGACGCCCTTGAAACGGTCCGAATTCTGGAACGCCTGCGCCAACCGGACCTGCACGAGGCGCGGCAGCCGGTCGCTCCACTGGGAGCGGCCGAGATAGCGGATCGTCAGCGGATCGGTCTGGACGACGATATTCTGGGAATCCAGCGCCTTGAGCGCCTGCGGTTCGGCCACGAGAATCTGCGTGCCGCGCCGCACGGGCGAGGCCTTGCTGATCGTCGGGACGCCGAGTTCGTAGGTGTCGTCGCTCGGCATGACGCCGCCAATCGCAGCGCAGCCGCCAAGTATGAAGGGCAACAGGGCCAGATGTCCGGTGCGCATCAGTCTCATGGCGTCGTCCTACACAACACGTTTCGCCGCCCCGGTCCTGCCCGGCGCCCGATCAATCGACATCTGGTTTGATACCGCTCCGTCATTGACTGTCAACGCCTCGTCCGGCCGTTATAGGTTTTCACGTCGCCGTCTCCGCCGAAGATCAGGCGCTGCGGATTGCGTTCGAGATCGGTGATCGCCCGTTCGATCCGGCCGACCGAGCGTCTCGTCTCGTTGACCAGCGACTGCACGTCACGCAGCCCCTGCCCGGAAAACCTCTCCAGCCCGGCCGACACCGAATTGACCCGTGTGTTCAGCGTCTCCGCGACCTCGCGGAACGCTTCAAGCGTCTTGCGTGTCTCGGCCATCAGCGATTCGCCCTCGTCGGACCCCAACAGACCGTCAGCCTTCGCGAGAATGCCATCCACGCGCACCGACGCCGCGTTGAGCCGCTCCGCCATCTGCTGCGTGTTCGAGATGATCGCCTGGATATCTTCCTGGCGGTCGCCGATCCCCTCGGTCACTTTCTCGAACTCGGCAAGCGAGGCGCGCGCCGACTTTCCGGCCTCGGCCATATTCTGCAGCGCGGATGTGATATCTTCGGGCGGCACCGCTGCCAGCACCGTGTCCAGCCGGTCGAACGTTCCGCTGATACGACCTCCGACACCTTCCAGATCGGTGGCGACCGCCGCGACCTTGTCGGCGACCTCCTGGAACTGGCCGGAAACGCCGTTCAGGTTTTCGGTGAACCCGTCGACATTGTCGACGATCGACGACAGCTTGTCAGGATCGATCGCCGCAAGCAGGTTCTCGACGCCTTGCAAGGTGCCGTCCAGCTTGCCCGAGACATCGGCCAAGGCCTCGCCGACCCCGCCAACACCTTTGAGAAACGAGTCGATCTCGTCGGCATTGTTCTTCAGCGCTTCACTGAAGGCGGCCGCATTCTCGAGTGTCTTGTTGAGCGGGTTCTGCGCGCCGCCGACAATCGACTCGAGGCTGCTGAGAACGCGATCGGTGCGGGTGAAAATGTCCTGCGCGGTCGCGAGCAGATTGTTGACGGCGGACGGATCGGCCCGGATGGTCGCGACCTTTCCCTGCTCTTCGGCCAGTTCGAAGATACTCGTTTCCGACTGGTCTCCACCCTCGAATTCGATATGGGCGATGCCGGTCAGGCCCGTGAAGCCGAGAACCGCCTTGGTGGCGCGCGAAATCGGCAGATCGCGGCTGACCACAGTGCGCGCAATGACAAGCCGCGGATTGGTCTCGTCGAAGCTCAAACCGGTTACCTTGCCGACATCGATGCCGTTGAATTTCACCAGGCTGCCGACGCCCAGACCCGTTACCGAGCCTTCGATGACAACATCGAGCCGGGCGGTATCGCCTCCGGTATCGACGCGGGCCACCCAGTAGACGATCGCGAAACCCGCCAGGAAGACGAGAAGCGTGAAAGCACCGACGGTAACGTAATTTGCCTTGGTTTCCATGTGTCAGACGCCCGCCCCAGCTGCGGCTTTCTTATCGGTGGTTGCAATGCGCCGTGCCCGCTTTCCGCGAAAATAGGACTTCACCCAAGGATCCTCGCTTTTCAGCATATCCTCGATGGTCCCGACGACAAGAACCTTCTTGCCGCCCAGCACTGCGATCCGGTCAGCGACCGTGAAAAGGCTGTCGAGATCGTGCGTCACCATATAGACGGTCAGGCCGAGCGTGTCGCGCAGCTTTGCGATCAATTCGTCGAATTCAGCCGCCCCGACGGGATCGAGCCCCGACGTCGGCTCGTCCAGAAAGACGATATCCGGATCGAGCGCCAGCGCCCTCGCAAGCGCCGCGCGCTTGATCATCCCGCCCGACAGTTCGGAGGGATATTTGTCCGCGGCATTGCGCGCCAGTCCAACCAGTTCGATCTTCAACAATGCGAGTTCGTCCATCAGCGCCTTCGGCAATGAGAGATACTCGCGCATTGGCACCTGGATGTTTTCCTTGACCGTCAGCGACGAAAAAAGAGCCCCATGCTGGAAAAGCACGCCCATGCGCATATCCACCTGGATACGTTCTTCGTCTTTGATCTTGTCGAGATCACGGCCCAGGATGGTAATCCGGCCGTCCTGCTTGCGATTCAGGCCGAGAATCGTGCGCAGCAACACCGATTTGCCCGTTCCGGACGCGCCGACGAACCCGAGGATTTCCCCACGATAGACGTCGAGGTCGAGGTCGTGCAGCACGACATGCCGCCCGAACTGGACGTGGATGTCGCGCACCTCGATGATCGGGGTCTGGTCAGCCATCAGAAGTCGATCGCCGCGTAGAAGATTGCGAACGCCCCGTCGACGACGATGACAACGAAGATCGACTTCACCACCGACGCGGTCACCCTTTCGCCAAGCGATTCGGCGCTGCCCCCCACCTTCATCCCTTCCACGGAGGCGATGATTCCGATGATGAAGGCCATGAAGGGCGCCTTGATGAAGCCGGCAAAGACCGTCGAAAGGTCGATGGCGTCGCGCACGCGGGTGATGAAGGCGTCGGGCGAGATCCCCGAATAGGCCTTGGCGACGAACATTGCGCCACCCAACGCCGCGATATCGGAGATGACCGTCAGCAACGGCAGCGCGATGCCGAGCGCCACGAGCCGCGGGAAAACCAGCACGCCCACCGGGTTGAGCCCGATGACCGTCAAGGCATCGATTTCCTCGCGCATCTTCATCGAGCCGATCTCTGCCGTGATCGCGCTGCCCGACCGGCCTGCGATCATGATGGCGGTCAGAAGCACGCCGATCTCGCGAAGGACGAGAATACCGACAAGATCGACGACGAAGATCTCGGCGCCGAAATAGCGAAGCTGAAACGCGCCCTGCTGCGCGATGATGGCGCCAATGATGGTCGACATCAGCGCGATGATCGGAATGGCGCGCACGCCGGTCCTGTCAAGCTGATTAACGACAGCGGCGATCGACAGGCCGCTGCCGTGGCCGAGTTTCATTTGCGATCCGCGAACCGCCGCGCCAACCATGTGCAGCGCCATCAGCATGTCGTCGCGAAACCGGAACACGCCCTGCCCGGTTCCGACAAGCAGCCGCGTTATCCATGAGTCGCGGCTCTCGCCTTCGTCCGGTTCGGAGAGGTCTTCCATCGCCGTGCGAACGGCTTCAAGCAGCACTTCATGCGACGCACGAACACCTTCGAGCGAGGCAGACCCGCCTTTTTCCCGAACCGCCAGCGCCAGCCGGTAGATCAGCCATGCACCGGCGGTATCCAGATAGGTGATGCCGGACAAATCGAGGGCAACATCACCGGATGACCGGTTTTCGTGACGGCGCATATCCGCATCGACGAACGACACTGTATGCGTCGCCCACTGCCCTGCGAGGACAAGACGCGTTTGGCCATTTTCCGACCGCGCTTCGACAGTCGCAACCTGCGGCGACGCACCGCCTTCGCCAATTTCCCTGTGTAACGTATCCGCCATCACGCTATTAATATCGTTGCCGTCGCACCGAGTCTGCGGCGTACGGGCCACATCAACGGAATAAAAACGGCGCTGCCGGCAAACGGGTGTATGATGCAAAACAGCAAATGCAGCGTCGATGCATGGACGGAACGATACCCGATCGACGGGCAGTTCCGCATTTCGAGGAATAGCAAGACCGAGGCGGAAGTGGTCGTTTGCCGCATATCGTCCGACGAGAGGTCGGGCTATGGCGAGTGCGTTCCCTATCCGCGCTACGGTGAGACGACGGAATCGGTGCTCGACGCGATCAACAATGCGGCGAAGCAACTCGACGGCGATATCGGCCATGATCGCCTGCAGGAAGCGCTGCCGCCCGGCGCGGCGCGCAATGCGCTCGACTGCGCACTCTGGGACCTCCAGGCCAAGATCAGCGGACGCCATGTCCATTCGCTCGTCTGCCGGCTGCCACCCCGCCCGGTGGAAACCGCTTTCACCGTATCGCTCGACACGCCGGACGCGATGGCCAATGTCGCCCGAGGCGTCTCCTCCCGGCCGGTGCTGAAGATCAAGCTCGGCGGGAAGGACGACGTCGCGATCATGCATGCGGTCGCCGCCGCCGCGCCACGCAGCCGCATCATCGCCGACGCCAACGAGGCATGGACCCCTGACACGCTGCCCGAACTGATGCGCGAGGCCGCGCGCGTCCGCATCGCGCTGATCGAGCAACCGCTTCCTGCCGGCAAAGACGAACTGCTCGCCGAAATTCCGCATCCGATACCGATCTGCGCGGATGAAAGCGCGCACATCGTCGATGACCTCGAAGCGTTGAGAGACCGCTACGACACGGTCAACATCAAGCTCGACAAGACGGGCGGCCTGACGGAGGCGGTGCGTATGCGCGAGCGGGCCCGCGAACTGGGCTTCGGCGTAATGGTCGGCTGCATGGTCGGCACGTCGCTGTCGATGGCGCCGGCCGTGCTGCTGGCGCAGGACGCGGACTATATCGACCTCGACGGCCCGCTTCTCCTCGCCCGTGACCGCATGCCCGCGCTTTCCTATTCGGGAAACATGGTCTCGCCGCCGCGTGCCGAACTGTGGGGTTGAAAATCCAATGAATTCGGACCCGGATTGACCTTTCGGCAGCTTCTCGCGCGCCCTATAAGAAACCGAGAACGGGAGATAGCTACATGGACATGGGACTCAAGGGCCGCAAGGCGATCGTTTGCGCGTCAAGCCGGGGGCTCGGCAAGGGATGCGCCGCCGCGCTGGCCGATGAAGGCGTCGATCTTGTGATCAACGGCCGCAACCCCGACGCGACCAACGCCACGGCAGACGAATTGCGCGCGCGCGGTGTCGAGGTCACGGTCGTGCTCGGCGACGTGTCGGACCCCGCGACGCAGGACGCGTTGCTCGCCGCATGCCCGGAACCGGATATCCTGGTCAACAACAATGCCGGGCCGAAACTGCGCGATTTCAGGGAACTCGACCGCGAGGCGATCCTCGCCGGCGTGACGCAGAACATGGTCACCCCGATCGAGCTTATCCAGAAGGTTCTCGACGGCATGGCCGAACGCAAGTTCGGACGCATCGTCAACATCACGTCGATGTCCGTCTACTCGCCGATCGCCGGCCTCGACCTGTCCTCGGGAGCGCGTGCCGGACTTACGTCGTTCCTCGCCAGCATCTCCCGCTCGGCAATCGACCGGAACGTCACCATCAACGCGATCCTTCCCGGCAAGTTCGACACCGACCGCATTCGCGCCGGACTTGAATTCGGCGCCAAGAAGTCGGGAAGCAGCATCGAAGCGGAGCGCGAGCGGCAGGAACATGCGATCCCCGCGGGACGCTTCGGCACACCGGAGGAATTCGGACGCACCTGCGCGTTTCTCTGCTCGGCCCATGCCGGATATATCACCGGCCAGAATATCAAGCTCGACGGCGGCCTGTTCGCCAGCGCATTCTAGGCGCGGTCGATATCGGAATGGCGAAAGGGACCGGCATGCAGCAGGATACAACACCGGATCAGGCCGGTGACGCAAAGGCGAGCCTCGAAGAGGCCGCACTGTTCTACCACCAGTATCCGCGCCCCGGAAAGCTGGAGATCCAGGCAACCAAGCCACTGGGCAACCAGCGCGACCTCGCACTCGCCTATTCGCCTGGCGTCGCGGCCCCGTGCCTCGCCATTGCCGAAGATCCCGGCAAGGCGGCGGACTACACCGCACGCAGCAATCTCGTCGCGGTCGTCTCGAATGGCTCCGCCGTGCTCGGCCTCGGCAATATCGGCCCCCTCGCCTCCAAACCGGTGATGGAGGGCAAGGCCGTCCTGTTCAAGAAATTCGCCGGGATCGATGTCTTCGACATCGAAATCGATGCGGTCAGCGTCGACACAATGGTTTCGGTCACCGCAGCGCTCGAACCGACCTTCGGCGGCATCAACCTGGAAGACATCAAGGCGCCGGAGTGCTTCGAGGTCGAGGCGCAACTGCGCGAGAAGATGAACATCCCGGTGTTCCACGACGACCAGCACGGCACCGCCATCATCGTCGCCGCCGCGATCATGAACGGGCTGGAACTGGCCGGAAAGCCGATCGAAACGGCAAAGATCGTCACGTCGGGCGCGGGCGCAGCCGCCCTCGCATGCCTCAACCTGCTGGTTTCTCTCGGCGCGAAACGCGAGAACATCTGGGTCTGCGATATCGAGGGCCTCGTCTATGAAGGCCGCGAGACGCTGATGGACCGGTGGAAATCGGTCTATGCGCAGAAAACGGACAAGCGGAAGCTGACTGATGTCATTCCCGGCGCGGATGTGTTCCTCGGCCTGTCGGCCGCCGGGGTCCTGAAGCCGGAATGCCTCAAGGAAATGGCCGATCAGCCGCTGATCATGGCGCTGGCCAACCCAGTGCCGGAAATCATGCCGGACGTGGCACGCGAGGCGCGCCCGGATGCGATGATCTGCACGGGCAGGTCCGATTTTCCCAATCAGGTCAACAACGTATTGTGTTTTCCTTACATCTTCCGGGGCGCACTCGATGCCGGCGCGACCACGATCAACGAGGAGATGAAGGTCGCCGTCGTGCAGGCGATCGCCCAATTGGCCCGCGAGGAGCCGTCCGATGTGGCCGCGCGCGCCTATTCCGGCGAGACGCCGGTCTTCGGGCCGGATTACCTGATCCCCTCGCCGTTCGATCCGCGGCTGATCCTTCGCATCGCGCCGGCGGTGGCCAAAGCGGCGCATGACAGCGGGGTCGCGCTGCGTCCGATCGAGGACATGGGCGCCTATATCGACCGGCTGAATCGCTTCGTCTTCCTTTCCGGCCTCGTGATGAAGCCGATCTTTGCCGCCGCCCAGTCGGCGGCCGACAAGCGCGTCGTCTATGCCGACGGCGAGGACGAACGCGTGCTGCGCGCCGCCCAGGTGGTCCTGGAAGACCGGATTGCCAAACCGATCCTGATCGGACGTCCCGACGTGGTGGAAACCCGCCTCAAGCGGTTTGGCCTCAAGATCAGACCCGGACGGGATTTCGAACTGATCAACCCTGAAAACGATCCGCGCTATCGCGACTACGTCGATCACCTCGTCCAGACCGTCGGCCGCCGTGGCGTCACGCCGGACGCGGCGCGAACGCTGGTGCGCACCAATTCGACGGTCATCGCCGCCATCGCGCTTCTGCGCGGCGAGGCAGACGCGATGATTTGCGGGCTGGAAGGCCGCTACGACCGGCATCTGCGCCATGTTCGCCTGATCGTCGGCATGGAAAAGGGCGCGCAGGATCTTTCCGCGCTGTCGATGCTGATCTCGCAGCGCGGCGTCACCTTCTTCACCGACACCTACGTGACCGTCGATCCGAGCGCAGAGGAACTGGCCGAGATGACGGTGCTGGCCGCGCGCGAAATCGCGCGTTTCGGCATCGAACCCAAAGCGGCACTGTTGTCGCATTCGAACTTCGGATCCCGCGACTCGCAATCGGCGATGAAGATGCGCGAAGCGACCGCATTGCTGCACAAGATGGCGCCGGATCTCTGCGTCGATGGCGAAATGCACGCCGATTCTGCGCTCGACGCCCGGTTGCGCGAACGCGTCTATCCGAACTCGGTTCTCGACGGCGAAGCGAATCTCCTGGTCTTCCCCAATCTGGATTCCGCCAATATCTCACTCAACGCCGTGAAATCGATGACCGACGCGCTGCATGTCGGACCGATCCTGCTCGGGACCGCCAAGCCGGCCCACATTCTGACCCCGTCGGTCACGTCGCGCGGCGTGGTCAACATGACCGCGATCGCCGTCGTGGAAGCGGCGCAGAAGGAAACCTCCGAGGTGTCCGGGGCGCAGACCTCCGCATTAGCCGCCCGTTAAGCCTGCCACGATGGAGTATCGCAAATTCTGGCGGGCTTAACCGGCTGCGCCACATTTGACGTGTAAGCTGGCCGTCGAAGGGACTCCTTTGGGGAGTGGACGCGGGTGACGGAACAAATCAGATCGAGCCGGATTGCAGCCATCTCCGGGCGAGTTCGGCTGTTTGCCATGTGCCTCGCCGGTCTCGCGGCGATCGCGGCCACGCCGGTGTCGGCCGACGTCTGCGCGGATTTGCGCGCGCAATTGCGCGACGCATCCAGGCCCGGTCCGGGAACCTCGGCGCAAGCGCGACGCTATGCCGAAGCGGCGATCCGCCAATCGGCCGAAATCGACAAGACAATCGCAATCCAGCGCTCCAACGGATGCTTCCGCGATCCCGGAGCGGCCTGCCAGTCGCTCAATCGTACCATCCAGAAGATGCGAGCCAATCTCGACTCGCTGGAGAGGCAACGCGACCGGCTTTCCGGACGGATCAACAGATCGCGGGTGCGCGCCATCGAGGCACGCATGGCCCGTTTCCGTTGCGACGAACCGCAACGCCTCGCCAGCCGCGAGCCGCAAGAACGCACGGTGACCGTCATCCCGCCAAGCATGGACAGGAATGACCGCAGGACCAAGATCATCGTGCGTGAAGGCATCGGCCGCCAGCGCCTCTACGATCCGCAAGCCGCGCCGCAGGCCCTGCCGCAAGACCAGGCGGCGGTCGCACCCGACGACCCGAATGCCGTTACCCTGCCCTACATGCCTGGAACGTTCAGAACCCTGTGCGTGCGGACCTGCGACGGCTACTACTTCCCGGTATCGTTTTCGACCGGCTTCGATTTTCTGCAGCGCGACGCGCAGACCTGTCAGGCGATGTGCCCGGCGACAGAAGCGAAGTTGTTCTTCCACCGTGTGCCGGACCAGGAAAGCGAAGAGATGATCTCGCTGCAGGGGCGGCCTTACACCGCGCTGCCCAACGCGTTCCTCTATCGCGAACAGCGCACCGACACCGCCGATCCCGCCTGCACCTGCGGCACGCCGCAAACGATCGCGCGCACGCCGGAAGAAGAACTTCCCGACTCCGGCGGAACACGGCTCAGCGCGATCCCGACGCCGCTCGACAAACCCGAGATGACGCCTGAAACAGATCCCGAAACGGCGGATACGGCCGTCCCCGGCCCTGAAGAAGAACCTGACCTCGCGGCGGATGTTGCGCCCGAATCCATCGAGGAAGCGAGCGCCGATACTGTCGAGGACCCCGCAAACACGCGCAAACGCGTCAGGGTCGTCGGGCCAGAATTCCTTCCCGCCCCAGAAGCGGCAACAGATCCGCAATCTCAGGACCTGACGAGCGGCCGGTAAGGGCGATGCGCAAGGGCATGAACAGCGCCCTGCCCTTGCGGCCGCTTTGCGCCTTCGCCGCAGCAGTCCATGCCCCCCATGTCGAGGCGTCGATTTCGCCTTCCGGCAGCAGGTCGAATGCGGCGCGCGCATAGTCGAGATCGTCGCCTTCCAGTGCCGCCTGATCGTCGGGGCCGACGGTCAGGATCCGCCACCATTCGGCAGCGTCCGGCACCTTCTCGATATTGGCGCGAACGACGGTCCAGAATGCTTCGGCGCGCGGATCGGCCGTATCGACACCAACCGCAGCCAGCCGCTCGGATGCCGCCGAAAACGGCAATTCATGGACAATCTGCCGATTGAGAACATCGAGTTCGGCCGGATCGAACTTCGCGGCCGACTTCGAGCAGCTTGCGAGATCGAAGGTGGAGGCCATCGTCTCCAGCGAAGGCGCTGCGGCGACTGCGGCCGATGTGCCGATCAGGACCGCGAGCGATGCGACCGACATGGGCTCATAGCCATCCTCCTGCAGCGCCTTGATCGACAGGGCACCGGAGCGCTTCGACAGGCCCTCGCCCGACGCTGTCGTCAGCAGATTGTGATGGCCGAAGGCCGGCGCGGTCGCGCCAAGCGCCTCGAAAAGCGCGATCTGCGCACCCGTATTGGTCACATGGTCGTCGCCGCGAATGACATGCGTCACACCGAGGTCGATATCATCGACGACGGAAGGCAGCGTGTAGAGATAAGTTCCGTCCTCGCGGATCAGCACCGGGTCGGACATGGACGCGAGATCGACGGTCTGCCGACCGCGCACGACGTCGTCCCAATGCACCTCCGTGCGGCGGGTCGAAAACGGATCGTCGTCGAAATTCGGCAGGAGGAAGCGCCAGTGCGGCTTGCGACCCTCCGCCTCGAAGGCGGATTTCTCGGCATCGGTCAGCTTGAGCGCCTCACGGCCATAGACCGGCGGCAGCTTGCGCGACAGGCGAATCTTGCGCCGCCGTTCCAGCTCCTCTGAGGTCTCGTAGCAGGGATAAAGCAGACCGGCCTGCTTGAGGGTCTCCACAGCCGCGTCATGCGCCGTGCCGCGTTTCGACTGATACGCAACGACATGCGGATGAACGCCCAGCCATTCGAGATCGGCCGCGATCTGATCGGCATATTCCTGCCTGGAGCGCGCAGTGTCGGTGTCGTCGAAGCGCAGGATGAAGCGCCCCTCGTGTTTCAAAGCGTACAGCCAGTTGAACAGCGCGGTTCGGACATTGCCGATATGAATATTGCCGGTGGGCGACGGCGCGAAACGGACGGTGACAGGCATGCGGCGGAGCTTTCGGGTCTGGTTTCGAGGCAGCGGTTAACCTTCGGCGCGCCTCATTGCAAGTTGTCCGCGCTGCGGATGCGAAGCTGGCGCGATACGGTGAACAGCACCACGCTCGCCGCGAGGCAATAGACACCCATCGCGAAGATCTGCGCCGGATAGGGAACGCCGAAGTCGATGAGCGCGCCGGTCAACCCCGGTCCGACCGCCGTGGCGAACACCATGAAGGCGACGATCAGCGATCGGATGGAGCCGAGATGCTTCGTCCCGTAGACCTCGGGCCAGAGTGCACCGATGAGCGTGGTCGAAAACCCGTAGGAGATGCCGAGCAGCGCCATGAAGACGAATGGCGCCCAGGCAGCCGGCGTGACCGCCAGCACGAGACACGCCGCACTGAGCGGCAGCAGGAAGCTCGGCAACAGCGAGACGGCGGAGAACCGGTCGATCAGCGCGCCGCAAACCAGCGCGAAGATGATCGTCATCAAGGACATGAAGGCGAAGGACGCGGCGAATGTGTCGAGCGACCAGCCACGCAATTCCACCAGATAGACCTGGTGAAAGAAGATTGTCGTGCCGATGAACGGCGGCGCCAGGATACCGATCAGCATGAGCCAGAACGCGCGGTCGCGGATCACCTCGCCGCGCGTCCAGTCGCGTGCGGCCGTGACTTTCGGCTCCGGGTCGGACGAGCGCGGTTCGCGTTCCTGCCGGTAGAGCAAGGCGATCAGCGGCATGGCAACGACGACGAGCAAGCCGGCTCCCGCGACCCAGCTCATGCGCCAGCCGATCGCCCCGGCGACGATCACGAAGATGAAGGGGAACACCGCCTCGCCGGCATTCTGGCCCAGCGCGACGATCGAGATGGCGCGGCCGCGATTGGCGGAAAACCAGCGTCCGGTCGCCGTCATGGCGTTTTGCGTCATCATGCCCTGTCCGAACAGGCGCAGGAAATAGATCACGCAAACCAGCACGACGAGGTGTTGCGACAGCGCCATCGCGACGGACCCGATCGCCAGCATCGGCACGATGATCAGGGTTACCTGCATCGGCGAGAAACGGTCGACCATCCGCCCGACCCAGGTCAGCGAGAACGCGCTGGCCAGCGTCGCGAGCATGTAGATCATGCCGAATTCGCCATGCGACAGGTCGTATTCGGACCGGATTTCGCCGGCCGACAGCGAGATGAAATAGGTCTGCCCGAAGGCCGAGAAAAGCGTCAGCAGAAATCCGCCCGCGAGCCAGCGGGCGTTGCCGATCAGGAAGTTCAGAAACTGCATTGTCCAACCTGGAAATCGAAAAGCCGGGATTGGACGTCGCCGTCATTGTACGCCCGGCAACCCCGCCTTAGAATGAGTCTAAAATGTTTAAATGCGGCCCTTATGCTTGAACACAAACACACCGCGGAGGCAATCCGCGCGCGCCTCGCCGACGGCACGAGACCCAATTATCTGCGCGATTTCATCTATGGCGGCATCGACGGCGCAGTGACGACCTTCGCCATCGTCGCCGGCGTGGTCGGCGCGTCCCTGTCTGCCAACGTAGTCATCATCCTCGGTCTCGCCAATCTCCTGGCCGACGGATTGTCGATGGCGGCCAGCAATTATTCCGGAACGAAGACCGAGATCGACGACCGCAATCGGCTTCGCGCGATGGAAATTCGGCATATCGCCGAGGATCCGGACGGAGAGCGCGAGGAAATTCGCCAGATCCTCGCGTTGAAAGGACTGGAAGGCGAAACACTGGAACACGCTGTCGAGGCCATCACATCCGATCGCGAGCGCTGGATCGCGATGATGCTGGCCGATGAACACGGACAGAGTGGCGCGCTGCGCGATCCGATGAAATCGGCTGTCTCGACATTCCTGGCCTTCCTCGCCTGCGGCGCGGTGCCCCTTCTGCCCTATCTCCTGCTGCCGACAGACCAGGCCATGCCGGTTGCGCTGACGATGACCTCGATCGTGTTCTTCGCCATCGGATCGATCAAGAGCCGCTGGTCCGTAACGCGCTGGTGGACATCCGGACTGGAAACCCTCGTCATAGGGCTCGGTGCAGCCACCGCCGCCTTTCTGATCGGTTACATGCTACGCGATCTGGCTGTCGCCTGACGCCGTTTTCCGGTGCCTGATCAGGATGTTGAGGCAGAAACCGGAATCGGAATGCGAGCCGCGACACGCGCCTTCACCACACGCGTCAGGAACAGCATCGCGACCGCGGCGGCGATGGCGTACCACCCCATCGCGGCGACCATGCCCGGGAAGCCGATACCGCGATCGATCAGCCAGCCGCTGAGACCCGGCCCCAGCGCGGTGGAAAACACCATGATCGAGGTAACGACCGATTTGATCGCGCCCAGGTGGCGCGTGCCGTAGAGTTCCGGCCAGATCGCGCCAAAGGCCGAGGCATAGAGGCCGAATGCCGTCCCCATGCCCGCCATGAAGATCAGGATCGCCCAGGACGGTGCCGCATATCCGACCGTCAGGTTTGCGATCGCAACGAAAACCAGCATTGCAGGCAGCAAGACCACCGATCCGAACCGGTCGATCACATAGCCCGCCACCAGGGTCGCGGCGATGGCGAAGACGGAGAGCACGGGCGTGGATCCGGCGAACTGACCAAGCGCCCATCCGCGCAGCTCGGTCAGATAGACCTGATGGAAGAACACCGTCGTACCGATCACCGGCGGCGCGAGCAGGCCCAGCATCAGCGCCCAGAAGAGCGGATCGCGCATCGCCTGTCCGCGTGTCCATTGCGCACCGTGGTCGTCGCCGCGCAGTTCGGCCGCATGCGGCTCGCGCGGCACACGCATGAGCAGATAGATCGCCGGAAGCACCAGGACGACAAAGAACGCCGCGTTGACCAGCCAACCACCACGCCAGCCGATGAGCGCGGCGATGGCGACGAAGCTGACCGGCATGACGCTTTCGCCCAGTTGATGGCCGAGCGCCGCCGTCGAGACCGCTTTCCCCCGGGTTGCGGAAAACCAGCGGCCCATCGCGGTCATCGCGGAATGAGCCATCAGCCCCTGCCCGAACATGCGAAGACCCGTCAGCGCCAGGAAAAGGACGGCGAGATTGTGCGCGAATGCAAGCGCGACCATCGAGAGGGCAAGGCCGACGATTACCAGTCCGGCGTAACGCTCGATCCGCATCGTATCGACGAAGCGCCCGGCAAACGGGATCATCGCCGCGCTCGACAGCGTCGCCCACATGTAGAGCCAGCCGAAATCGCCGTGGGAAAGGCCCAACTCCGCGCGGATACCGCCGCTCGACAGCGCGATATAGAAGGTCTGGCCGTAGCTCGAGAACAAGGTCAGCAGAAATCCGCCGGCAAGCCAGCGGGCATTGTCACGAAGGAAAACAGGAAGTCTCATCGGCTCAACGCTCTTCCGCATAGCGCTCGATCAGCGCGACTGCATTGGCCACGCCATGCTCGGCACGGATCTCCTCGCCGATCCGCGCGGCGGTTTCCGCGATTTCCTGCGAGCCGGTCGCTTCGCGAAGCGCACGGGCCAGCTTTGCGGCTGTCAGTTTTTTCTGCCCGAGCGGCTTCGGCCCGGCGCCGATCTCGTGGACGAGACCTCCCCAGAATGGCTGGTCGGCGAAAAACGGCACGATAACCGTCGGCTTGCCGGCGCGAAGCCCCGCCGCCGTCGTGCCTGCCCCGCCGTGATGTACGACCGCAGCCATGCGCGGCAGCAGCCACGCATGCGGCGCCTCGTCTATCTGGAGGATCGTGTCCGGCAGTTCCCCGGTCTTCAGACCGCCCCATCCGCTCGCCATGACCCCGCGAAGGCCGGCTTCCTGCAAGGCATCGACGACGATATGCGCGAGGCGTTGCGGATCGCGCCCGGCCATCGAACCGAAGCCGACATAGACCGGCGGCGGCCCCGCTTCGAGGTAGGCGGTCAGTTCCGGGGGCGGTGTCCAGTCCTTTTCGCCATCGAGAAACCAGTAGCCCGTGACATGTGCGCTATCGGGCCAGTCGGCGGGACGCGGCAGCACCGCCTCGCTGTGGCCGTGCAGGACCGGAATATCCGAGCCGTCCGACATCCTGCGCATGTCGAAAGATCGGGCCGGCGGCAGGTCCAGACGCTTGCGGAAGTCGCGGGTATATCGCCCCAGCACACGATTGGTAAGGAACAGGATCGGCCAATAACTCGCCCTGTTGTACCAGCCGCCGAGTTTCCAGTCCGGAAGGACGGTGAAGCGAAATGCCCGGGTCGGCAGGAACATCGGTATCGGCGTTGCATGAACGCAGGGAATGCCAAGTTTATCGGCGATATGCGGCGCGGCAACCGCCTTCGAATGATAGACGATGATATCGGGCGCGAAGTCGCGTGCGACCTCCCAGCTTTCCGCCATCAGCGCCCGCTGCATCGGCGCGACCTGCCGCGACATCTCGATGCTGCTCTTGACGACCTGAACGATGCTGCTGCCCTTCTCGAGCAGGTCTTTTCCCTTGTCGGTGTCGATGATGGCGAGCAGATCGTCGCTCATATGGCCGTAGCGCAACCCGTGCGCCTCGACGAACGCCCTGAACCGCTCGCTCGTGGCGAGAACGACCTCGTGTCCGCGTTCCTTCAGACCCAGCGCGAGCGCCAGATAGGGCTGCACATCGCCGCGCGATCCATAGGTTATTATCAGCGCTTTCATATGCGCTCCCGTCCGGCCCTCGCCCGCGCGTGAATCTATGTCCGGTCGCGGAACCGGTTGGTGATCGGATAGCGGCGGTCGCGGCCGAAATTCTTGCGCGTGATCTTCACGCCCGGCGCGGACTGCCGACGCTTGTACTCGGCGATATAGAGCAGATGCTCGATCCGGTGCACGAGCTCGCGGTCATGACCCCGCGCGACGATGTCGTCGACGGCCATCTCATGCTCGACAAGGCATTCGAGAATGTCGTCGAGCACCGGATAGGGCGGCAGTGAATCCTGGTCGGTCTGATCGGGGCGCAGCTCGGCAGACGGTTCCTTGTCGATGATGTTCTGCGGGATCACCATGCCGGTCGGCCCCAGCGCGCCCGGCGGCGTGTGCGCATTGCGCCAGCGCGCCAGCGCATAGACCTGCATCTTGTAGAGGTCCTTGATCGGGTTGAAGCCGCCATTCATGTCGCCATAGAGCGTCGCGTAACCGACGCTCATCTCGGACTTGTTGCCGGTGGTCACGACCATCGAGCCAAACTTGTTGGAAACCGCCATCAGGATGGTTCCGCGCGTGCGGCTCTGAAGGTTCTCCTCGGTGACGCCCTCATTCGTGCCGTGGAACAGGTCCGACAGAGAACTCATGAACCCTTCGACCGGCTGCTTGATCGGCACGACATCGTAGCGGCACCCGAGCATCTGCGCACAAATCTCGGCATCGGCGAGCGACTCCGACGAAGTGTATTTATAGGGCAGCATGATCGCGTGCAGCCGCTCCTCGCCGAGCGCATCGACCGCCAGCGCGGCGCAAATCGCGGAGTCGATGCCGCCGGACAAGCCGAGAACCACGCTCTTGAAACCGTTCTTGTTAACGTAGTCGCGCAGCCCCAGCATGCAGGCGCGATAGTCCGCCTCCTCGCCTTCCGGAATCCGCGACATCGGACCCTCGTCGCAATACCAGCTCTCCTCGCCGCGCCGCCAGGTTGTCACGGTCACCTGGTCCTCGAACTGGCTCATCTGAAAGGCGAGCTTGCGATCTGCGTTGAACGCGAAACTTGCGCCGTCGAAGACCAGTTCGTCCTGCCCGCCGAGCTGGTTGGCATAGAGGACCGGGAGATCGCTTTCGATAACCTGCCTGATGACGACCTGATGGCGGACATCGATCTTGCCCCGGTAATAGGGCGAACCGTTCGGCACGAGGAGGATTTCAGCGCCGCTCTCAGCCAGCGTCTCGCAAACGCCGAGGTCGCCCCAGATATCCTCGCAGACCGGAATGCCGAGCCGCACCCCGCGAAAGTCGACCGGGCCGGGCATCGGGCCCGCCTGAAAGACTCGTTTCTCGTCGAACTCGCCATAATTGGGCAGGTCGACCTTGTGGCGTTCGGCGATCACCTTGCCGCCGTCGAGCACCATGATCGAGTTGTGACGCAAATCGCCCCGCGCCAGGGGCACGCCCATGACGACGCCCGGCCCGCCATCGGCGGTATCGCCGGCAAGATCCTCGACGGCTTTCTCGCAGGCGGCGAGGAAGGCCGGCTTCATGACGAGATCTTCTGGCGGATAGCCGGCGATGAACAGTTCGGTGAAGAAGACGAGATCGGCGCCGTGTCGGGCCGCGTCGGCGCGAGCCTCGCGTGCAAGAGCGAGGTTGCCGGCAATATCGCCAACAGTCGGGTTCAACTGCGCGACAGCGATACGGAGAATGTCAGGAGCGGTGTTCATGCGCGAGCATTAGCGCGCACAGATGGTCGAGGCAATCGCGTTCGACTCATGCAGCCGAGACGCTCGCCGCCCGGGATTTTTTCATCCCGGGCATGCGAAAAATCTGGATCAGCGGCCGCGTGCGGGACGCTTGCGGCCCGGCAGCAGGCCTTCGCGCTGCGCCAGCTTGCGTGCGGCCTTGCGGTTGCGGCGAACGGCTTCACCTTTTTCGCGCGCACGCTTCTCGGACGGCTTTTCATAAGCGCGACGCGATTTCATCTCGCGGAAAACGCCTTCGCGCTGCAGTTTCTTCTTGAGCACCCGAAGTGCCTGGTCGACGTTGTTGTCTCTAACGAGAACTTGCAATGGCTTCCTCATTCGGTTCGTGTTCGGGCACTGCGACGAGCGCAATGCCAAGATGTTTCCGCCGTTCGCCACAAGATCAGCGGCCTGTGGCTGGCAACAGGAGAATCGCCTGATGACGACGCGCGCATGACGCTAAACCGCGCTTGTGAGCAAAACGGTATAGTTCCGTTTTACGGAAACGACCCGAGACCTGTAAGGTTTTCGGATGTCGGCGCGACGATCCGATTCAGCATTTCAACCGAACCGGTTGACGCGTATATAACGTCGCTTGCCGCGAAATGCCACGCCTGCCGAAAAAAAACACGAACCGCCGAAAGGGCGCGGAAACGAGTGCAGCCGGCGCGCGTCGAAAGCGTAAGCGGGGGCAATGCCGACGACGGCACCCGCCTCTCCGGCTTCCCGATCCTGCGCTGACTTGCGCCATGCCGGAAAAAAACACTCGCCAGCTATGTTGGTCGATGTGTTAAATTTAATCGACAGCCCCTTGGAACATTGCGTAAATCGCCGCGAGGGACTGCTTTTTTGGAATTCTGTAATGTACCGCCTTTTTTATGTCAGTTCGGCCCGTCCGGACATGCAATCAATCGATATCGATACGCTTGTGAACGCCGCGTCGATGAAGAACCCGTCGCTCGGAATTACGGGCGCGCTCGGCTATGACGGCAAGCGTTTCGCCCAGATCCTTGAAGGGGCGAAAGAGGATGTTCTCGCGCTGATGGATGTCATCCGGTCCGACAATCGCCATTCCGGCATCGTCGTCATGGACGAAAAGTCAGTCGAGGGCCGCGTTTACGACGGTTGGGGATTGAAGCAACTGGACGGACTGATTTTCGAGCACTTCGAAAGCGCCATGGCCGAGGCCTGACGATTACATCAGTCCGAGTTTGGCCTCTCCACGATCCAGAATCACCGGAACGATCAGGTCTTCCTCGTCTTCGAGGTGCCTGAGCAGCATCGCGACGAGGTCTTCGGTGTCCTTCGCATAGGAATCGGCGGCGTAGCGCGCCGCGTCGCGCCCTTCTCCGAGCTTGCCGAGAAAGCCGTTGGCGCCGTGTGCGTTCCGCTCCAGCGCGTCGTGGATGACGTGATGGTCGTTGTCCAGCAGATCGAAACCGCGCTTCAACCCGGATTCCGCACGCGTGAAAACGGGGAAATAGTGCATGTCCTCGATCTGGTGATGCCCGTGCAACTGCTGCAGGAAGAATTGCAGCCTCGGCACGAAGAAGGACGCGAAGGGCTGCGCCTCGAGTTGCCCCTCCCTGTAGTCGGAGACCGACTGGGTGAGCATGCCGCCCAGTTCGCGGAACATGTCGTGACGCTGCAGCCAGAACTGCGCCATTCCGCCGAGATTCTCGTGCGCCTGCCACTGATCGCGCGGATAGCGCTCCAGGAGATAACGTAAATCTTCGGGCAGGCCGGAACGGTGGCCGAGCAGGAGTTGGGGATCGATATCGCTCATGACCGCCTATTTGCCTGCCCGCGCCGCCGCTTCAAGGGGCATTAGTGAAAGAACCAGGAATCCCAGGCGAAATATCCGTATTGCCGCGAGTGGTGCGCCCGTTCCGGCTTCGGCGCATCACCAGCCGCGCCATAGGCGAAGAACAATGGCAGGAGATGCTCGTCGGTCGGGTGATTATCGGCAATGAAAGGCGCGCGGGCCCGCCAGTCGAGGATCGCCTCCGTATCGCCCTTCGCGAACTGCTCGGCAAACCATTCCGTGAACGCCTCGATCTTGCCCGGAAGCTCCGGGTCGGGATCGCGGCCATAACGGATCGACGCGAAAACCGCCCGCAGATTATGCGTGATATGGCCGGAACCGAGAAGGAGGATCCCCTCCTCGCGCAAAGGCGCCAACGCCTTGCCGAGCGCATAGTGATAGGCAGCGTCGCGGTTCGGGTCGATGGACAACTGGACAACCGGGATATCGGCATCGGGCCAGGCGAGGATCAGCGGATTCCAGGCACCATGATCGTAGCCGCGCTCGGGCGCGATACGCGGATTGAGGCCCGCATCCGAGAGGATCTGGGCGATCCGCATGCCGAGTTCAGGCTCGCCCGGCGCCGGATAGACCTTTTCGTAAAGCTCCTGCTGGAAACCGCCGAAATCGTAGATCATGCCGGGATTGGGATCGGTCACGACAACCGGTCCATCGGTCTCGAAATGCGCCGACACCATGACGATCGCCTTCGGCTTCGGAACGAGCGAGCCGAGCGATTTCAGGAAATCGTGCGCTTCGGACGGTTCAATGACGACATTCGGTCCGCCATGGGACACGAAAACACTGGGCATTGCAGACATCGTCAGTCTCCTTTGCAATGCAGATAGTATGGTCCGCCACGCGATGCGAGTGGACAATCGGCGACTTTGCGTTCAACAAATGAGAACAGGTGGTCAGCGCTGCGGGAACTGCGGCAGGCCGTCGCCGATATCGTAATAGTCGCCCTTGTCGGCGACATGGATGTGATGGCCGGCCACAAGGCCCGTTGGCTTGTCGAACGAACCCGCCATGATCGCGGTCCTGTCGCTGTCATTGGCCTTCCAGAACAGCAGAGACCCGCAGGTCTTGCAGAAGCCGCGCCGGGCCGTGTCCGAAGCCGCGTACCAGGTCAGGTTTTCGGAGCCCGTGACGGTCAGTTGGTCGTCGTCGCACGCCGTGGCGGCGACGAAATGGCCCGCCTGGCGTCGACATTGTTCGCAATGACAGAAATGAACAGCGCGGACCGGGCCGTCCACAGAATAGGTCACCGCCCCACAGTGACAGCGACCGCTCCGCTTTTCCATTTCGATCTCCCCGAATGAAAACGGGGACGATCATGGACCGTCCCCGCTGAAATCGATTGCCGCCGCGCGACGTGCGGTTGTCGCAGGTTATGCGTTGACCGCGATCCGGTTGTCACCATTGCCGTTGCTGCGGCCCTGCTTGAGGTTTTCCGCGATCAGGAAAGCCAGTTCCAGCGCCTGGTCGGCGTTGAGGCGCGGGTCGCAATGGGTGTGGTAGCGGTCGGACAATTCTTCCTCCGACACGGCACGCGCGCCGCCGGTGCATTCGGTGACGTTCTTGCCGGTCATCTCGACATGGATACCGCCGGGATAGGTGCCCTCGGCGCGGTGGACGTCGAAGAAGCTTTCCACTTCCGACAGGATCCGCTCGAACGGACGCGTCTTGTAGCGATTGGCCGTGATCGTGTTGCCGTGCATCGGATCGCAGGACCACACCACCTTCTTGCCTTCGCGTTCGACGGCGCGGATCAGGCGCGGCAGGTGCTCTTCGACCTTGTCGTGTCCGAAACGTGCGATCAGCGTCAGACGGCCCGGCTCGTTCGTCGGGTTGAGAATGTCGATCAGGTTGATCAGATCGTCAGCCTGCAGCGACGGCCCGCATTTCAGCCCGATCGGGTTCTTGATGCCGCGGCAGAACTCGACATGCGCATGGTCGGCCTGACGGGTGCGGTCACCGATCCAGATCATGTGGCCGGAAGTCGCGTACCAGTCGCCCGACGTCGAATCCACGCGGGTCAGCGCTTCCTCGTAGCCGAGCAGCAGCGCTTCATGGCTGGTGTAGAAATCCGTCTCGCGCAGCTTGGCGTAGTTTTCCGAGGTAATGCCGACGGAGCGCATGAAGTCCATCGTCTCGGAGATGCGATCGGCCAGCGCTTCGTAGCGTTCACCCTGCGGGCTGTCGCCGACGAAGCCCATCATCCACTGATGAACGTTTTCCAGATTGGCGAAACCGCCCTGCGCGAAAGCGCGCAACAGGTTCAACGTCGCCGCCGACTGGCGATACGCCATTTCCTGGCGGTTCGGATCGGGAATGCGCGACTCCGGCGTGAAGTCGATGCCGTTGATGATATCGCCCCGGTATGACGGCAGTTCCGCGCCGTCCTGCTTCTCGATGTCCGAAGAACGCGGCTTGGCGAACTGGCCCGCGATGCGGCCGACCTTGACCACCGGCTTGGAGCCGCCGAAGGTCAGAACGACGGCCATCTGGAGGAAGACCCGGAAGAAGTCGCGGATATTGTCGGCGCCATGTTCGGCGAAGCTCTCGGCGCAGTCACCGCCTTGGAGCAGAAAACTCCTGCCCTCGCAGACTTCGGCCAGCTGCCTCTTGAGCGCACGCGCCTCACCTGCAAATACGAGCGGCGGATAGGTCCGCAGACGGGCCTCGACCTCTTCCAGCACATTGGCGTCCGGATAGGCCGGGACCTGCAGGATCGGCTTTGCTCTCCAACTGTCAGGTTTCCACGTCGTTGCCATTTTACTCACTCGCATTCGATTTAACGGGTTGCCGACGGCGGCAGCACACTATCGGGCTGCTCCGCCGTCGCGCCCCTATACGGGAAAGTAATCGGCGATTCCAGCCTGTATGTCGGGGAAACGTCCTTGGGGGTCAGGCCGGTTCGCGGTATTTCACGCCATGCGCGGCAAGCGCATCGTCGATTAGCGCGCGCTGTTCTTCGCTCAGCGTCACGCTGCGCATGTAACGCGGTATGTCGCGATCGCGAATGATCGGTGTGTCGTCGAATGCATGGGTGTCGGCGATGAAATCCTTCACGGCCTCCGCGCCATACTCGAAAAGATAGCCTTGCAGGACCGCGTCGAGATAGCTCTGCAGGATGGCATGGCCGGTGCCCGCGGCGATCTCCTGCTTGCCCTCGTAAATATAGACCGGCACGTCGAACGCGATGTCGTTGGCGACCGTAATCCTGTCCATTCCGACGACGCGGCGGTGATAATTGAATTCGCGCTCATCCAGCGCGGGAAGGTTTTCCAGCCGATCGAAGACCAAGAGGCCCGGCAGGACATGCTCGGGGTCGTTCTCCGCCCTGACACTCAGAAGCGAGATTGGATCGTCGGTGTGCTCCGGACGGCCCTGCCAATGCCGGCGCCAGCCGCGAACCGAAGCCCTCACCGCGCCGAAGATCGCGGTTCGGTGGGTGTCTCGGTTGACCAGCGAGCCATAGCCGAAATAGGCGAAGACCGCGCCATCGGCGGCAGCCCGGTGAAGATTGTCGATTTGCTCGGGACTCATGATGTTCGGTCGGGGTTTCACTCACCCAGACATAAGGCCCTCACCCCGACCGGTTCAAGGGGCCGCGTCAGTCGACGCGGCTACCGTTTCTGACCCGGTAGGTCGGCGCATACATCGTCACCAGTTCCTCAGCGGCAGTGGGATGAACCGCCATGGTCGCGTCGAAATCGTCCTTGGTGCAGCGCGCCTTGAGCGAGATACCCAGTAATTGCGCCATTTCGCCAGCGCCCGGTCCGATTACATGCGCGCCGACGACAATGCGGCTTTCTGCATCGACGATCAGCTTCATCAGCATCTTCTCGTCGCGGCCGGCCAGGATGTTGTGCATCGGCCGGAAGCTCGCGCGATAGACCTCCAGTTCCGAATACCGCTCCGCCGCGGCCGATTCCGTCAGGCCTACCGTGCCGATTTCCGGCTGCGAGAACACGGCCGTCGCGACGGTGTCGTAGTCCGGCACGGTCGGATTGTCCTTGAAGGCGGTTTCCAGGAAACACATCGCCTCGTGAATGGCGACCGGGGTCAGTTGCATCCGGTTCGTCACGTCGCCGACCGCCCAGATGTTCTCGACCGATGTGCGCGAATAATTATCGACGACGATCGCACCCCGAACATCCAGTTCGACACCCGCGTGACGCATGCCGAGATTCTCGGTATTCGGCACGCGGCCGATCGCCAGCATGATCTGATCGACGGCGATCGCCTCCCCGCCTGACAGATGCGCGTCCAGCCGGCCATCCGGCCGTTTCTCGACCTTTTCCAGGATCTGGTGACAGACGACCTTGATGCCCTTGGCGATCATCGTTTCCTGAAGATGATCGCGCAAATCCTCGTCGAAGCCGCCAAGGATCTTCTGGCCGCGATAGACGAGCGTCGTATCGACTCCAAGCCCGTGGAAGATGTTGGCGAATTCGACGGCGATGTAACCGCCGCCCTCGACGATGACCGCCTTCGGCAATTCCTCCAGATGGAAGGCGCCGTTCGACGAAATGCAGTATTCGTGACCGGGCAGCGCATCGTGCAGATTCGGGCGGCCGCCGACCGCGACGAGAATCTGGTCCGCCGTCACAGTCTCGCCGGTCGCCTCCAGCAGCACCTCGTGCGGCGATACAAGCTTCGCGCGGGTCTCGTGGATTGTGACGCCGCTTCCTTCCAGACCCTTACGATAAAGGCCCTCCAGACGCGCGATTTCCACGTCCTTGGCCGCGATCAGGGTCGGCCAGTCGAACGCGGTCTCGCCGACGCTCCAGCCATAGCCGGTAGCATCCTCGAAATGCTCGGAGAACTGGGACGCGTAAACGAAGAGCTTTTTCGGCACGCATCCGCGAATCACGCAGGTCCCGCCCATGCGGTATTCCTCGGCGAGGCCGACACGCTTGCCCATCGCGCCGGCGAGCCGCGCCGCGCGCACGCCGCCGGAACCCCCGCCGATAACAAAGAGGTCGTATTCGTACTGCGTCATGAACCGCGTCTCCAGATGAATGTCGCCTCGTATCGGACGGGCCATCGCTTAGAGGATCGGGCGAAAAAACAAAAGGCCCGGCACAATGGCCGGGCCCAAAACACTCATGCGAACGGCAATCAGTTCTGCGTGGCGCCGTTCGTCGTGTCCGGCGCGGCGGTGTCGGTGTTGGCCCGCAGCCCTGCCGAGTTCAGCGACTTGGAAACGCTTTCGAGAAGATCGCGCTCGATGCCGCGTTTCCAGATGCCCGCCGCATTGTTGATTTCGCGCGCCGCGATCGGGCCGTTCTGCAAGAGCTTCTTGCCGGCCTCCGAATTGTAGAACTCGGTGATCGCGTTCAGTTCGTCTTCGCTGAAGGCAGCGGCATAAATACGGGCTGCCTCGTTTTCGAGGTCGGCGCGCCGCGCGGCCAGCTTGAACGCTTCCTCGTCGACGGTCTCGGTGATCGCCACTTCGAGATCGAGATTGCTGGCGATCAGGCGCGCCTTGAGCTGCTCTGCGGCGGCCGGAAGGATCGCGTCATAGGCGTCGGTCGCATCGACGGCCGCGACAGCCGCGCGGGCGGCGGCGAAATGCGATTCGGAAATGTCCTGCGCCAGCGCCGCGGGCGACATGGCCACCGCGAGCGCAAGTCCGGCAACGGCATTGCGGAAAGTCTTGACTGCCAGAAACTTCATGATCTCGATCTACTCCAATTCCCCAGTATGATTGTGCGAGCGATTGCGCGCCGTCAATCGGCCGGCGCTTCAAGCGTGCGTACAGAGTCCTTCCCGGCGACGACGGCAAGCGACGTCATGCCGATGAACATGCCATGTTCCACGACGCCCGGGACCGCAAATAACGCGTCGGACAAAGCCTTTGGGTCCGAAATGTGGCCGAATGATGCGTCCAGGATGAAGTGTCCGCCATCCGTTTCGTAGGGTTGCCCGTCGCGAACACGCAAGCGCAACTGGCCTGAATAGCCAAGGCCAGCATAGGCTTCCGCGATATCCTGGCGCGTCGCCTCGAGCCCGAACGGATTGATCTCGATCGGCAGCGGAAACGCACCGAGCGCCGGGACGAGTTTGCTCTCGTCCGCGATCACGATGAATTTTGCCGACGCGTGGGCGACGATTTTCTCGCGCAGCAGCGCGCCGCCTCCGCCCTTCGTCAGGTTCAGGCCCGGGTCGATTTCGTCCGCCCCGTCGATGCACAGGTCGAGACGCGGCGTGTCGTCCAGCGTGGTCAGCGGAACGCCGAGTTCGAGACAAAGGCGCGCCGTGCGCTCCGATGTCGGCACCCCAGTGACCTTGAAACCGTCGCCGACCTTTTCGGCGAGCAGATGGACGAATGCTTCCGCCGTGCTGCCCGTTCCGATGCCGAGCTTCATGCCGTTCTCGACATGCGACAATGCGGTCTGCGCCGCGGCGATTTTCAGCTGGTCCTGTGACATATACAGGCGTTTCCCCGATTGAGCCGGGACCGGTTATCATGCCGCCGCCCCCTCGCCAACCTGCAATCGCCCCCTTCCCCGGCGCATTGGCGTTGCAATGCGGGTCCTGCCGCACTAACCCGGACGCCGGACAACCCGAACGGAGCAATCGATGAAACCGCCGATCATCGTGTTCGATCTCGACGGAACGCTGGTGGATACCGCGCCCGACCTGCTTGCCAGCATGAACCATGCGTTGAAGCATGTCGGCCTCGGGCCGATCGCCGATGAGGGATTCAGCAAATATGTCGGCCAGGGCGCCCGCGTCATGCTGGAACGGGCCTACGAGACATCCGGCCAGGTGCCCGCTCCGGAAACGCTCGACGAACTGATGGGCCATTTCCTCGATTACTATCAGGACACGATGCCGGGCCTGTCCCGCCCTTACGAGCATGTGCTCGACGCGATCGGCGCTTTCCGCGCCGAGGGTTATATCGCGGCGGTGTGCACCAACAAGATCGAGGCCAATGCCGTGCGCCTTCTCGAGGCGCTGGAAATCGACGGACTGTTCTCCGCGATCTGCGGACAGGACACTTTCCCCGCCCGAAAACCAGACCCGGCACATCTGACCGGAACGATCGCCATGGCCGGCGGCGATCCCGCAAGAGCGCTGATGGTCGGTGACAGCGAGACCGACATCCGCACCGCGCAAGCAGCCCGAATTCCGGTCGTCGCGGTGGATTTCGGATATACGGACCGCCATGTCAGCGCATTCAGCCCCGACACCGTGATTTCGCACTATCGCGAGCTCGATCCGGCGCTCGCCAAGAGCCTTCTCGACCGGCGCGACGCGACCAGTTGACTTTCATTCACGCCGGAGACTATATCCGCGCTTCCACGCAGGGTCAGGGCGATTAGCTCAGCGGGAGAGCACTGCCTTCACACGGCAGGGGTCGCTGGTTCAATCCCAGCATCGCCCACCATCATCTGACTGGTTTCAAGTTCCTTTCATTACGACAAGCGGCCATTGCCTCGGGAGATGCCGAGAGGCATGGAACGATTAACGCCCACGCGGTTCCGGCTACCTCGTAATGTGCTTGACCGCCCACATCACGGCTTCTTCGATACGGGCCTTGGCGCGGCGCGTTTCATCGGATTCTCCGAGTTCGTCGATCAACTCCAAGAACTCCTGCCCCTGCTCCTTGATCCGGTAGATCGTCTGGTTTTCGGCTTCCGACAGGGAGCGATAGTACATGCCGACGCGGTCGGAAGTGGCTGCATTGCTTTTCATTGTGAAAACCCATTTTGACCCAAGACTTGGCTTGATATCCGGAAGAGTAAAAAAATATCCTAACGGAACAGCGTGACATTGTCGGTGCAGCAGCATTTTTGCCTGCCGGCAGGCCCAATCCCTCCTAACCCTTCATTAGCCTTGGTTCACGCCAATTGCTGCGCTGCAGCGGACTTTAACGAAGTCGCCACCGGTTGTGCGGCAGAGTGCCGGTCACAATTGGGGATTGTATGAATGGCCTTTCGGAGCCGCGCGTTTCTTTTATCCGTTTTCCTGTTCATCACCACCGGCACAGCGGGCGCATCGGAACTCTCGATTTCGGAACTGGCGTCGCGGCTGGATTCGGTATGGATTCTGGTGGCCGCGGCCCTGGTGCTGCTGATGCAGATTGGCTTCCTGCTGCTGGAAGCCGGCGCGGTTCGCACCAAGAACGCAATCAACGTCGCCCAGAAAAACCTTCTCGACCTCGCATTCGCCGTCCTCGCGTTCTTCTTCGTCGGCTTCATGATCGGGTTCGGTCCGTCGCATCATGTGATCGGGATCGGCTTCGATACGAACATGCTGTTCCTTCGCAACATCACGCCACACGACGCGGTTTTCTTCGTATTCCAGGTGATGTTCTGCGGCACGGCGGCGACGATCATCGCCGGCGCGGTGGCCGAACGCATGAAGCTGAGCGTCTACGTGGTCATCAGCTTCCTGACCGCGGCGATCATCTATCCTGTCTTCGTGCACTGGGCCTGGGGCACCGCGCGCGGCGCCGACACCGGGGCCTGGCTCGCCAATCTCGGCTTTGTCGATTTCGCCGGCTCGACGGTGGTTCACGGGACCGGCGCCTGGATCGCCCTGGCGGCGTGTCTCGTTCTCCGTCCGCGCGAGGGACGTTTCGACCCTCACGGCAATCCGGTCCGTTTCACCGGTCACAGCCCGGTGCTCTCCGCCGCCGGCACATTGATGCTCTTCGTCGGCTGGATCGGCTTCAACGGCGGCTCGACGCTAACCGCTTCGCCGGAAGTCGCCGGCATCGTGCTCAATACCATTCTTGCGGGCGCCGCCGGCGCTGGCGCCGCCTATGCATATTTCCACTATGTCGAGCGGGCAGCTTTCCCCGAACGCGCCACGAACGGCATGATCGGCGGTCTCGTCGCGATCACCGCCGGCTGCCACCTGCTGGATCCAATGTCGGCGGTCTTTGTCGGCCTTGCCGGCGGGTTGATCACCAGCCGGGCCAATATGTTGCTGGAAAATCGCTTCAAGGTGGACGATGCGGTCGGCGCGGTCGGCGCGCATGGATTTGCCGGGGTTTTCGGTACGCTTGCGTTGGCGCTTCTGGCGCCTGAAGCCGATCTGCCGGCGGCATCTCGCGGCGCGCAATTCCTCGTGCAGTTGCTCGGCATCGCGGTCAACTTCGCCTGGGCCTTCGGTATCGGGTTCGTCCTCGTGACGCTCCTGAACAAACTCACCGCCGTCCGCGTCGATCGGAAAACGGAAATCCAGGGGCTGAACTACGGCGAACACGAAGCGCTGATCGGTACGGCCCATGTCGAGGAAGCGATGCGGTCGCTCGTCACCGGTGACGCCGATCTCTCCGTACGCCTGGAATCGCGCCATGGCGACGACGCCAAGGAACTTGCCGACGTCTTCAACGATCTGATGGACAATCTCCAGCAGGCCGAAAGCCGCCGCCAGCAGGAAACCGAGATCCGCCGCTCCGAAGAGGAAGCGAACCGCATGGCAGCATTCGCCGACGCGACGTTCGAGGCGATCATTCTTGCAAGCGACCATCAGGTCATCGACGCCAATTCGGCCGCCACCAAGCTGTTCGGCCTCGCGGAAGGCGAACTGCGTGGGCGTTCGGTCAAGAGCCTGTTTCCCGCTATTGACTGGCCCGGCGCGCGCGCCCACCTCGAGGACGATACGGAGCGCCCCGCGGAAACCAACATTCGGCCGGTTGAAGGCGAAAAGGTCCCCGTCGAATTTCGCTGCCGCAATATCGATTACTCGGGCCGCCAGACCCAGGTTCTCGCATTCGCCGATCTGCGGGAACGCAAGAAGGCCGAGGCCCGCATCTACCATCTTGCCATGCACGATCCGCTGACCGATCTGCCGAACCGCGCGCATTTCAACCAGCGTTTGCGCCAGCTCATGGAACGCATCGCGATCGACGGCGGGGCGACGGCGCTGCTGCTGATCGATCTCGACCAGTTCAAGAACATCAACGACCTGCACGGCCATCCATCCGGCGATGCGGTCATCGTCGCGGTCGCCGAACGACTGCGCGCCGCGGCCGGACCGGGCGATTGCGTTGCACGGCTCGGCGGCGACGAATTCGCCTTCGTGCAGGCAAGCATCGATTTCCCCAATCAGGCGGCGGACCTCGCGCACCGGCTGCTCCACGCGATCTCCGAACCGGTCCTGCTGCCGACCGGGGACACGATCCGGCCCGGCGCCAGCGTCGGGGTCGCGATAGCTCCGCGCGACGCCGAAGACGCCGAAGTGCTGTTCCAGCATTGCGACGTCAGCCTCTATGCCGCCAAGAACAACGGCCGCAACACCTATGCGCTTTACGAGCCCGGCATGGGCGAAGAGCTGCGCAACCGCCAGAAACTCGAGGAAGACCTCAAGATCGCGGTCGATGAGGAACAGTTCGAACTCCACTTCCAACCGCGCGTCGATATCGCGACCGGATCGATCGTCTCCTACGAGGCGCTGCTGCGCTGGGAGCATCCGGTCAAAGGGCGGATATCACCGGCGGATTTCATTCCAGTCGCCGAACAATCCAACATCATCGTCGGCCTTGGCGAATACGTCCTGAGAAAGGCATGCGAGACCGCGGCCGCCGAATTTGGCGAAGCCAATGTCAGCGTGAATGTCAGCCCGCGGCAGTTCCAGGGCAAGGGATTTTCCGACACGGTCCGCCGCGTCCTCGACGCGACAGGACTTGCAGCCTCGAAACTCGAACTGGAAGTCACCGAAGGACTCTTCATCGACAATGCCGACCGCGCGGTGACCGTTCTGACGGAGCTGAAGGCAATGGGCGTTCTGATCGCGTTGGACGATTTCGGCTCCGGATATTCCTCGCTCAGCTACGTCAACCGGTTCCCTTTCGACACGATCAAGATCGACCAGTCCTTCATTCGCGAGATGAACGAGGCGTCCAACGCGCTGCATATCATCGACACGATCATGCGGCTTTCGGCGGGGCTGGGCATGTCGGTCGTCGCCGAGGGTGTCGAGAAAATCGAACAGCTCGAGCGGCTGGTGGCGATGGGCTGCACGGAGATCCAGGGCTTTCTCGTCTCTTGTGCGATGCCAATTTCAGAATTGCCGCGCACGGTTCCCGAGAATGTTCTGCGGATCCTCGAGGCCCCCGCCTTCGATAACGGAACCATGGCGGAATCGCTCGGAGAGATCGGCGCCCTCATGCGCGAAGCTGCCAAAACGACAAACACGGTCAAACGCCGGGCCTGACGGGCGTCTCCTGCAGCCGCGCAGCGCGGAAAATACAGCCGCCAAACCACGATGATTCACGTTTCGTGTATGCATCGCGCTCCTTTCGCTTGCCGATCGCCAATTCGGCGACAACAGAGAAAAAGCTTGATAATCCGCGATAGATAAGGGAATCATCGGGTCTCTGGGAGGAGATACGAAACGGCCGAAGCGGCTATTTTGTATACTTCCTGACACGCGAAGATTATGGGAGGAGGCATGACGACATTCACATATCGTTTTCGGCCTCCGCTCACCGAGCCGGCCGCGCGCGGCGCAAAGCCGCCAAGGCACGAGCACCAGATCATCGACGGCATGCTCTATGAAAAGGATGTCGCGGTAACGCTGCCGGACGGCGTGACGATCCATGTCGATGTCTTTCGCCCCGAAACGGGCATCGCAGCACCGTTGATCGCCTGGGGACCTTACGGCAAGCACGGCCACACGCGCTATTCCGTCAACTTCCCGAAGGCGGAAGTCCACGACCACCTGATTTCGGACTACACGGCCTTCGAAGCGCCCGATCCTGTCTACTGGACCCGGCACGGCTATGCGGTCATCAACCCGGACCCGCGCGGCACCTGGCATTCCGAAGGCCGGGCGACCTACCTCTCGCCCGAGGAGGCACGCGATTTTGCGGCGCTGATCGAATGGGCCGGCACACAGCCATGGTCGAACGGCAAGGTCGGCCTGTCCGGCGTTTCCTATCTGACATCGTCGCAATGGCGCGTCGCAGAACTGAACCCGCCGCATCTTGCCGCGATCAATCCGTGGGAAGGCTGGAGCGATACCTATCGCGAAGTCGTCCGCCACGGCGGCATTCCGGAAACCTCGTTCTGGGACTATCTGCCGGGGCGCTGGGGGCATTCCGTCACCGAGATCGAGGACCTGAGACTGGAAACAGCCGAACGCCCGTTGTTCGACGCCTACTGGGACAGCAAGCGCGCGAAGCTGGACCGTATCGAGGTTCCGGCTTTCGTCTGCGCGAGTTGGACAGACCAGGCGTTGCATACGCGCGGAACGCTGGAAGGTTTTCGGCGCATCTCCTCGGACCATAAATGGCTCTACGTCCACGGCCGCAAGAAATGGGCGCATTACTACGAGCCGCGCTGCGTCGAGATGCAGCGCGCCTTCTTCGACCATTTCCTGCAGGGCAAGGAGACCGAAATCGCCGCCTGGCCAACGGTTCTCTACGAACTGCGTGAGAAATACTATCAGGGCGCCGAATTGCCGGCCCGGCAATGGCCTATCGAGGACACGGAATACAGATCCCTCCATCTCGCCCCGGGCGCGCTTCAGGACAGCCCCGGCGACAATGCGACGGTCTCCTACGACCCGACGGCCGGCGAAAGCCTCGTCTTCGATCATCGCTTCGACGAACCGGTGGATCTGGTCGGCCATATGGCGCTGCGGCTCTGGGTCTCGGTTGATGCGGGCGACGACATGGACATTTTCGTCGCCATCCAGAAACTCGATGCCGACGGCAATGTCGTGCCCTTCGCCTATTACGCCCAGTTCGAGGACGGGCCGGTCGCTCTCGGCTGGCTTCGCGTCTCGCATCGCGAACTCGATCCCGATGAATCCGAACCGCACATGCCGGTCCTCGCCCATCGGCGCGAGCAGAAGCTGACCGTCGGAGAGATCGTACCGGTCGACATCGAGATCTGGCCTTCGGGTACGCATTTCGACGCAGGCGAAGGCCTGAGACTGGTCGTCCAGGGAGCCGACATCTACGATTATCCCAAGCCGAGCGTCCATGCCCGGCACGAGGAAACGCTGAATGCAGGCCGCCAGAATATCCACATGGGAAAGAGCCGGCCGTCCCGGCTTCTGATCCCGGTCATCAACCCGTCGCGTGATCTGGATAATTGACGCGACAAAGGCGTAAGCTAAGTTCTGAATTCGACATTCATGTCAGGGAGGAAAGCATGAAAAAGACAGTTACAGCCCTTCTCACGGCCGCCGCGACGCTGCTGTGCGGAGCGGCCTTCGCCCAGGAAACCGTCAAGATCGGCGTTATCAACGCCTATTCCGGCCAATTCGCCGACCCCGGCGCGCAGCTCGACGCGGGCATCACGCTCTACATGCAGCAGCATGGCGACACCGTTGCCGGCAAGAAGATCGAGATCATCCGCAAGGATGTCGGCGGCATCGCGCCCGACGTCGCCAAGCGTCTCGCCGAGGAACTCATCGTGCGCGATAAGGTGGACATCCTCGCCGGCGCCCTTCTGACGCCGAATGCGCTTGCCATGGGTGACGTCTCGGCAGAAGCCGAGAAGTTCATGGTCGTCATGAACGCGACCACCCCCGTGATCATCACCAAGTCGCCCTACATGATCCGGACCTCGGCGACCGCGAGCCAGATCAACGGCAATTTCGGCACATGGATCGCCAATCAGGGCGTCAAGCAGGTCTACACGATGGTGACCGACTACGGCCCGGGCATCGGCTCAGGCACCGCTTTCGAGGAAGCCTTCAAGGCGGCAGGCGGCGAGATCGTCGGCCAGGACCGCACCCCGGTCGTCAATCCGGACTTCTCGCCCTTCGTTCAGCGCGTGGCCGAGGCCGATCCGGAAGCGCTCTATGTGTGGGTCCCGGGCGGAACGCAGCCACCGGCCCTCGCCAAGGCGCTGGCCGAACGCGGCATCACGTCGGAGAATACGAAGATCTACGGCCAGGGCGAACTGACCGACGATGCCGCGCTTGAAGCGCTCGGCGAGACCGCGCTCGGCATCATCACGGCCTATCACTACAACGTCCACCGCGACGATGCGATGAACGACGAGTTCGTCGAAGCGTACCGCGCCGCCAATAACGGTCGCGATCCCGACATCTACTCCATCGGCGCTTATGACGGCATGGCCGCGATCTACAAGGCACTCGAGGCAACCGGTGGCGATGCATCCGGCGAGGCGCTGATCAACGCAGCCAAGGGTATGACCTGGGACAGCCCGCGCGGCCCGATCGGCATCGACGCGGAAACCGGCGACGTCGTGCAGACGATCTGGATCCGCGAAGTCCAGATGGTCGACGGGAAGCCGGCCAACGTCATCATCGACCAGGTCGAAAACGCCAAGTAATCAACACGACACCGGACCGGCGCGGTCTTTCCGCGCCGGTCATTTCCCGGAAAATTAGATGTCAACGCTGATCGCGGTCCTGTTCGACGGCTTTTCCTACGGAATGCTCCTGTTCCTTCTGTCCGTCGGACTGTCGGTGACACTCGGCCTGATGAACTTCACGAATCTCGCGCACGGCGCCTTCGCCATGCTTGGCGGATATGTGACCTATGCGCTGGTCGAAAGCGCCGGCTGGCCCTTTCTGGCAACCCTGCCCCTGGCTTTCCTCGCGACCGCACTCATCGCCGCCGTCTTCGAGGCAGTGCTGTTCCGGCGCATCTACAAATCGGGCGAACTCAACCAGGTCCTGCTGACGATCGGCGTCGTCTTCGCGTCCTACGCGGTCGCGGCGTTTTTCTTCGGCACCGTCCATCACTCGGTCGACCTGCCGGACTATCTGAAGGGTTTCGTCGAGATCGGCGACCTGAAGCTGCCGGCCTATCGTATCTTTCTCGTCATCGTCGCACTCGCCGTAACCGCCGGGCTGATCCTGTTTCTCGAATTCACGCGTTTCGGCGCGATGGTCCGCGCGGCCGTCGACAATGACAAGGTGGCCGGCGGACTGGGATTGAACATCAACGCAATCTTCGCGCTCACTTTCGCGCTTGGCAGCGGCCTCGCCGGTCTCGGCGGCGCGCTTGCCATCGACATCCTCTTCATCGATCCGAATTTCGGCTTCCACATACTGGTGCCGGTCCTGATCGTCGTGTCGATCGGCGGCCTCGGCTCGATCTGGGGGAGTTTTCTCGCCGCCGCAGCGCTGGGGATCTTCGATGTCGCCGGGAAATTCCTGTTCCCGGACTTCGGCCCATTCCTGATCTACCTGTTCATGGTCGTGATCCTGTTCTTCAGGCCGAACGGCTTTTTTGCGAGACGCTAGGCCATGGACCCGAAAAGCTGGATCAGGGCAAAAGCCCGCATCTCACCCTACGAGGCGATTTTCTGGATCGCGGCGGCAGTCATTCCTTTCGTTTTCTTCGAGAACTACCTGTCGCTGGCAGCTTCCGTCGCCGTGACCGCACTGTTCTGCATCTCACTGGACATGATCCTCGGCTATGCCGGCATCATCTCGCTCGGCCACGCCGCCTTTTTCGGGATCGGCGCCTATACGGCGGGAATCCTCTCGGCGAGAGGTTGGGGCGAACCGATCTCGGGCCTCCTGCTGGCCGCAGCGGTCACGGCGGCTGTCGGCTACATCGTCAGCTTCATGATTGTGCGCGTCCAGCACCTCGCGCTGCTGATGATCACTCTTGGCCTTTCCTTCCTGCTCGCGGAACTCGCGATCTCCTTCGACCAGTTCACCGGCGGCTCCGACGGCCTTCAGGGTATCGACACGTGGAAGCTCCTCGGCATCTGGAAATTCTCGCTCTGGGGCCATACGGCCTATGCCTACGCGCTGGCGACGCTGTTCGTGTTGTTCCTCCTGGCGCGTCGCATCGTGCATTCGCCCTTCGGGCTGACGCTGGAAGCGATCCGCGAAAACCCGGTTCGCACGACCGCTCTGGGCGCGCCGAACCACGCCCACCTGCGGAAGATCTTCACCATCGCCGCGGCTTTCGCAGGCGTGGCGGGCGCCCTGCTCGCACAGATTTCCGAGACCGTGTCGCCGGAGGCGCTCGGTTTTCAGCGATCCGCCGAGATCGCGGTCATGCTGATCCTTGGCGGCACCGGACGGCTTTACGGCGCGATCCTCGGCGCGATCATCTTCATGATCGCCCGTGACCAGATTTCCGGCTTCTACCTGCAATACTGGTACTTCTGGATCGGGTTGATCCTGATCCTGGTGGTCCTGTTCCTGCCGCGCGGCATTCTTGGCGGGCTGGAACGCCTCGCCCGGTTGGGGAGGCGCGCATGAACAGCCTCGAAACCCGCAACCTGAACAAGGCCTTCGGCAAGCTCGTCGTCGCCGACAACGTTTCGCTTTCCCTGCCGCAGGGCGCGCGCCATGCACTGATCGGCCCGAATGGCGCCGGCAAGACGACGCTGATCAATCTCATCACCGGCGCGTTACGCCCGGATACGGGCAGCGTGCAATTGAACGGCGAGGACATCACGTCCCTGTTGCCGGATGCGCGCGTCAAGCGCGGGCTCGGACGCACCTTCCAGATCAACACGCTGTTTCCGCAACTGACGCCCCTCGAATCCGCGACCATGGCGATCTGCGAACGCGACGCGCTCTCCGGCCACTGGCTCTCGCCGCTGGCGAAACATGGCGCGGCGATCGACGAGGCCTACGACCTTCTCGGCCGCGTCGGGCTGGCGGACGCCGCGACCAAGCCGACCCGCGACCTCGCCTATGGCCAGCAGCGCCTGCTCGAAATCGCGCTGGCGCTGGCCTCCAGACCGAAAGTGCTGCTGCTCGACGAACCGGCGGCTGGTGTTCCAAAATCCGAAAGCGCCGCCCTTTTCGAGGTGATCGCCGCTCTGCCGGAGGACATCTCGGTCCTGTTCATCGAGCACGACATGAATCTCGTCTTCTCCTTTGCCACCTCCATCACCGTGCTCGTCCAGGGCGCAATCCTGACGGAAGGTCCTCCCGACGAGATCGCGCACGATCCGCAGGTCCGCGAAGTCTATCTTGGAGGCGCGCATCATGGCTGAAGCGCTGCTTGAACTGCGCGACGTGCGCGCCGGATATGGTGACGCGGTGGTGCTCGACGGCGTGTCGTTTTCGGTCTCCGAGAATGCCGGCGTGGCGCTGCTCGGGCGCAACGGCGTCGGAAAGTCGACCCTGATCCAGACCGTCATGGGCTTCACCCAGTTCCTGTCCGGTTCGATCCTTTGGCGCGGTCGGGAGATCCAGACGGTCAAGCCGCATCTGCGCGCCCGCATGGGTCTCGGCTGGGTGCCGCAGGAGCGCGACATCTTCCGCTCGCTGACGGTCGAGGAGAACCTGACGGTCGTCGCGCGCCCGGGCCCCTGGGACGTGAAAAAGGTCTACGACCTCTTTCCGCGCCTCAAGGAGCGCCGCGAGAACAAGGGCAACCAGCTTTCGGGCGGCGAGCAGCAGATGCTCGCGATCGGACGCACGCTGATGACCAATCCGGCCATGTTGCTTCTGGATGAGCCTCTGGAGGGCCTCGCGCCGATCATCGTGGAGGAACTCGGCGAAGCGATCGGACGCATGGTTCGCGAAGCCGGCATGACGCTCATGCTGGTGGAACAGCACGCGGAAGTGACCCTCGGCATGACCGACGAGGCGATCATCCTGGAACGAGGCCGGATCGTCCACCAGGCCGCCTCGAAAGACCTTCTCGCCGACCACGCAACGCTGGACCGGTATATCGGTCTCAATATCGGCGACTGACACGGAGATTTGGCTATGGATTCGAGAACGGTTGGCGCGTCGGGCCTCAAGGTTTCGACGGTCGGCATCGGCTGCAACAATTTCGGCGGACGGCTCGACGAGGCGGCATCGACAAAGGTCATCCATGCCGCGCTCGACAATGGGATCACCCTGTTCGACAATGCCGACGCCTATCCGTTGAACAATCACGGGCGTGCCGAGGAAATCCTCGGCCGCGCACTGGAGGGACGTCGTGACGAGGCGGTCGTCGCCTCGAAATTCGGCTACGACCCGGGCACCGACGGCTCCCGGCACTGCATCATCCGCTCCGTGGAGGCGAGTCTCAAACGTCTGCGCACCGACCATATCGATCTCTACCAGTTCCACCTGCCGGACCCCGACACGCCGCTGGAGGAAACGCTGCGCGCCCTCGACGATCTTATCCGCGCGGGCAAGGTGCGTTATGTCGGCTCGTCGCAGTTTGCGCCGTGGCAGATCGTCGAAGCCCAGTTCGTTGCACGGGAGCTCGGTGTCGAGCGTTTCATCTCGACGCAGGCCCAATACAGCCTTATCGAGCGCGACGTTGAAAAGGACCTTCTCCCCGTTTGCGAGAAATACGGCGTCGGCCTGTTGCCGTTCTTCCCGCTGGCAAGCGGCATCCTTTCGGGCAAATACGCCCCCGGAAAAGCCGTGCCGGATGGCACCCGGCTGTCCGGCGGATCGCGCCTGGCGGGGATCTTCCTCAACGACCGAAATCTCGAGATCGCCGGCAAACTCTCCACCGTTGCGGAAGAGTTCGGTGGCGAATTGATCGATCTCGCTTTCGCCTATCTTCTCGCATCCCCGGCGGTGCCCAGCGTGATCGCCGGCGCGAGTACGCCCGAACAGGTCGCGCGCAATGCCCGCGCCGCCGCATTCGAGCTTTCGGAAGACGGTCTCGCCGCCATCCGCGCTGCGCTGAGCTGACAGCAAAAACGCCGGACTTCGGCCTTCGCGGCATTGCCATCACTCGTCAGTGCGATATGAGACGGGCCGAAGTGTTCATCAAATCAGGGACAAGAACATGGCAGACGGCCTATTTCCGCTGGGTGAAACAGACACGCCGTGGCGCAAGCTGACGGACAAGCATGTTTCGGTCGATACGTTTCGCGGCGAGGAAGTGCTGGTGGTTGAACCTGAGGGCATGCGCCTCCTCTCGGAAGCCGCATTCGCCGATATCAACCACCTGCTGCGCCCCGGCCACCTGAAGCAACTCGCCTCGATCCTCGATGATCCGGAGGCCACCGAAAACGACCGTTTCGTCGCTTACGACCTGCTGAAAAACGCCAATATCGCTGCGGGCGGCGTACTGCCAATGTGCCAGGACACCGGCACCGCCATCGTCATGGGCAAGAAGGGGCGCCGCGTCTGGACCGACGGCACCGACAGCGATGCGCTGTCGAACGGCGTGCTGGACGCCTATGAGAAAAAGAACCTGCGCTACTCGCAGCTCGCGCCGCTGTCGATGTTCGAGGAGAAGAACACCAAGAACAATCTGCCGGCCCAGATCGACATCTATGAGGAAGGCGACGACGCCTACAAGTTCCTGTTCATCGCCAAGGGCGGCGGATCGGCCAACAAGACGTTCCTCTTCCAGGGCACGCCGTCGCTCCTGACGCATGACCGCATGGTCGAGTTCCTGAAGGAAAAGATCCTGACGCTCGGCACCGCCGCCTGCCCGCCCTACCACCTCGCCATCGTCATCGGCGGCACTTCGGCCGAGATGAACCTGAAGACGGTGAAGCTGGCCTCGACACGCTATCTGGACACGCTACCGACCGAGGGGTCGGAAGACGGGCACGCATTCCGCGATCTCGAAATGGAAGCGGAAATCCACAAGGCGACACAGGCGACCGGTGTCGGGGCGCAGTTCGGCGGCAAGTATTTCTGCCACGACGTGCGCGTCATCCGCCTGCCCCGCCACGGCGCGTCCCTGCCGATCGGCATTGGCGTGTCATGCTCGGCGGACCGCCAGGCACTCGGCAAGATCACGAAGGACGGTATCTTCATCGAGCAGCTTGAGACCGATCCGTCGAAATACATGCCCGAGATCGACGAAGACGCGCTGTCGGCACATGTGGTGAAGATCGACCTGAACCAGCCGATGACTCAAATTCTCAGCGAATTGTCGAAACACCCTGTAAAGACTCGTCTTTCGCTGACCGGCTCGATCATCGTCGCGCGCGATCTCGCCCATTCGAAAATCCGCGCCCGCCTCGAGGCCGGCGAACCGATGCCCGACTATTTCAAGAACCACCCGATCTACTATGCCGGCCCGGCCAAGACGCCGGAAGGCTATGCGTCCGGTTCCTTCGGGCCGACGACAGCCGGCCGCATGGACTCCTATGTGGACCAGTTCCAGTCCTTCGGCGGATCGATGGTGATGCTCGCCAAGGGCAACCGCTCGCGTCAGGTGCGCGACGCTTGCGAGCGTCATGGCGGCTTCTATCTCGGTTCGATCGGCGGCCCCGCCGCACGTCTCGCACAGGACTGCATCAGGAAGGTCGAGGTGGTGGAGTATCCGGAACTCGGCATGGAAGCGATCTGGAAAATCGAGGTCGAGAACTTCCCGGCCTTCATCGTCGTCGATGACAAGGGGAACGATTTCTTCAAGGAATTGAACCTGGGATAGATGTCCGGCGTCAGCCGAGCCGTCTCTCCGCCAATAATGTCGCGAGAAAACTCATGAAGACGCTCTTTTTGTCGATTATTTGCCTGCTCCTCGCGGGGTCTGTGGCGCAAGCGGAAACCACGGGTTGGCTGAGCGGTACGGATGCGTATCGCACATGGAAGAATGCCAAGGGCCCCGACATGACGCTGATGGCGATCCAGTGCCGCGACAGCGGCAAGAAAACCCTGAAGATACGCGATCTGGAGTTTCGGCTGACCATGAAGACGGGCGGCCAGAGGTATCGCTACCTTTGGGCCGTCGGATCCGATTTCAAGCCGACCCAACGCAAGGCGCTCAGGGAAGGCTACCGGCAGGTCAGCCTGTCGTCATTCCGGCGCAAGTCCGGGCTTCTGGTCCAATGCGGCGTCTGGCACAAGAAATAGCCGGCAATGTCGCCTCGCGCCGCATAGATCGCATTCCGTTAATCTTTCCGAGAGAACCGGCCGCCGCTGACGGTCTCGTTACTTGACCCCTGCGGTATCACGGGCCACCCTTTTTGCAGGGGCACCCGGAATCCAGGCAGGAGAGACCGAATGAGATCAGCCATTATCACGGGACTGGCCGCATTGGCCGTTGCGTTCGCCGGCATGCCGGCCAAAGCCGACGTGCAATTGCACGAATTGCTGTTCAAGCCGAAAGCCGAACGCCAGCAGTATCTTCAGGAAAACCGCCCGACATCCTATCGGCGGTCCGACAGGTCACCCATCCGGCGCAAGATGATCAACTTCGACGGTTACGCCGTCGGCACGATCGTCATCGATACCTCGGACAGGCGGCTTTACCACGTCACCAAGCCCGGCCGCGCGATGGCCTATGGCGTCGGCGTCGGCCGCCAGGGTTTCACATGGACCGGCAAGAACCGGATCTCCCGCAAGGCCGAGTGGCCGGGCTGGACACCGCCGGCCTCGATGCGTGCCCGCGAAAAGGCCAAGGGGCGTATCCTGCCCGCCTACATGCCCGGCGGCCCCAACAATCCGCTCGGCGCACGCGCGCTCTATATCGGTTCGACGCTCTATCGCATCCACGGCACCAATCAGCCCTGGACCATCGGCCAGGCGATGTCGTCTGGCTGTATTCGCATGGCAAACGAAGACGTGAAGCACCTTTACAATCGGGTCGGCGTCGGCACGCGTGTCGTGGTGCGGCGCTAGCCGCTACCACATCGTCTTTGCGGCGCGTCCGGCCCATTCCTGATCATAGGTTTCGGCGTCGAACGTGCCTTCGGACCGCTCTTTCAGGATGTCGCCCGCCGTCGGAATGTCGGCGGGATCGACATGGTGCTTCGGGTCCCACAGCTTTGCCCGCAGCACCGCGCGCCCGCACTGCGTGTAGATCTCGTTGACCGTCACGACGACGGCGGAGCGCGGCTGCTTGCCGGCCTTTTCGAAGCTTGCGAGAAGCTCCGGATCGGCGGTCACGATCGCCGTGCCGTTCATCCGGATCGTGGTATGCGAACCGGGTATCAGGAAAAGAAGGCCGACGCGCGGATCGCGAACGATATTGCGCAGGCTGTCGATGCGATTGTTGCCCCGCCGGTCGGGGATGACCAGCGTCTTGTCGTCGACAATGCGGAACAGACCGCCGAGTTCGCCCCGCGGCGAACAATCGAGCCCTTCCGGCCCGGCTGACGCGAGCGCGAAAAAGGGCGATGCCTCAAGGAAGCGCCGGTATTGCGGCGTGATCCTGTCGGAAACCTTCAGCAGCGACGCTTCCCCCGGCTCGCCGTAGAGGCTCTCCAGTTCCTCGATCGAAGTCACAGCGCGGTATGCGCTCATCGCGTCATTCCCTTTTCCTCGAGCTCCGCCAGATAGGCCGCCCAGAGCGCGTCCTTTTCGCGACCGAGTCGCGCGAGATAGGACCACGTGTAGATGCCACTGTCATGACGGTCGTCGAAGACGATGCGAACCGCGTAGTTTCCGACCGGGACCATCTCGGAAATCGTCACGTCCTGCTTGCCGCCCACCGTGACGCGTTGCTCGGGCGAATGGCCCTGCACTTCCGCGGATGGCGACAGAACGCGCAGCATTTCCGCGTCCAGATCGAAACTTTCGCCTGAATTGAAAGTCACTTTCAGCGTCCTGCGGTCCCGTGAAACCCGCAATTCAGTCGGCCAAACCGTCGTATCCGGCATCGTGCCAATCCCGTTTCGTTCGTTGCTGATCTTGACGCGACCGGCTATGGCATCAACATACGTTGGAAACAACCGAAAGCGTGCCTGTTCCATGCGAGACGATATCGCCTTGCCGACCCTGCCGACGATGACCGACCCGTTCGGGCGTGACATCACGTATCTGCGCGTCTCCGTGACGGACAGGTGCGATTTCCGCTGCACCTATTGCATGTCGGAACACATGACCTTCCTGCCCAAGAAGGACCTCCTGACGCTGGAGGAACTGGACCGGCTGTGCACCGTGTTCATCGAGAAGGGCGTTCGCAGGTTGCGCCTGACCGGCGGCGAACCGCTGGTGCGCAAGAACATCATGCACCTCGTCGAGCAACTCGGCCGGCACCTGAAAACGGGCGCGCTTGAGGAACTGACGCTGACCACCAACGGCTCGCAACTCACGAAGCACGCAAAGGATCTGTATCGCCACGGGGTGCGCCGCATCAACGTGTCGATCGACACGCTCGATGCCGGCAAGTTCAAGCAGGTGACGCGCTGGGGCGACCTGTCCCGCGTTCTCGACGGGCTCAAGGCCGCACAGGATGCCGGCCTGAAAATCAAGCTCAACGCCGTCGCGCTGAAGGATTTCAACGACACCGAAATCCCCGACATGATCCGCTGGGCGCATGGCCAGGACATGGACATGACGGTGATCGAGACCATGCCGATGGGCGAGATCGAGGAGGACCGCACGGACCGCTATCTGCCGTTGTCCGAACTGCGCGCCGATCTTGCGCATCAGTTCACGCTGACCGACATCCCCTACAAGACCGGCGGCCCGGCGCGTTATGTCGAAGTGGCTGAAACCGGCGGCCGTCTCGGCTTCATCACGCCGATGACGCACAATTTCTGCGAAAGCTGCAACCGTGTCCGGCTGACCTGTACGGGAACGCTCTACATGTGCCTCGGTCAGGACGATGCGGCGGATTTGCGCGAGCCGCTTCGCGCATCGGAAGGCAACGAACTCCTGTCGGATGCCATCGACAAGGCCATCGGGCGCAAGCCAAAGGGACATGATTTCGTCATCGACCGCGGCACGAAGCGCCCCGCTGTGTCTCGCCACATGAGCGTGACGGGCGGCTGAGCCATGAAACGCGCGGCGTGCATCGCAACGCTGTTCTCCACGCTCACGCTTTCCGCGCATGCGGACTCCCTGACCTATGTGAACGACCGCTTCGGAACGCGGATAACCTTTCCGGTCGATGTATTCGATGCAATCGACCCGCCGCCGGTCAATGGCGACGGACGGCGTTTCCGCTCCTCCGACGGTGCGGAACTGGCGGCCTACGGCCAGTTCAACGCGCTCGATCTGACGCCCCAATCGCTCATCGACCGGGAAAAAGAGAACGCGTCCGAACGCGGACGCACGATCACCTATTCGGCCTCCGGCGCGGACTGGGCAGTCGTTTCCGGCATCGAGAACGGCAATACGTTCTACGAGCGCCATGAATTCGCCGACGGCGTCATCCACTCCATGGAAATGAAATATCCGCGGCTCGCCTCGGCGCTATACGACCAGTTGACCGGGCAGATCGCTGACACACTGGAAGGTCCGCAATGAGAATGCGGCGCGTTTGCGCGCTCGCGGCCCTGCTTGCCTGCCTCGCCGCGCCATCGCACGCGAATGAGACACTGCCGGAGTTGTCTCCTGAGGAATTGATCGAACTCGCGAAATCGACCTATCGGGGCGAGAGCTGCTGGTGGGAACGGGTCGAGGAAGATATCGACGAAATCCGGTCGTGGGAGATCGTTTTCCGCTACGATTACGAGGAGGAAGACGGGCCGGACCGCGCCGTGCGGCTCTACCAGCTTCCCTGCTTTTACGGGGCCTACAATTTCAGCTCGATCTGGTTCATGGAGACCGAACTCGACGGGATCGGCCCGGTGCATTTCGCAACGCCTGAACTCGATATCGACTATGCCGATGACGAGAGCGCCGTCGTCGAAAAGCTCACCGTCCTCGGGTTCACCGCGGTGTCGTCCCTGGTCAACGCCTGGTACGACGAGGACACGCAGACCATCTCCAGCTTCTCGAAATGGCGCGGGATCGCGGATGCCGCCTCCTCCGGGACATGGACATTCCATGACGGGCGGTTCGTGCTCACGGAGTATCAGGCCGATGCGAGTTATGATGGCGAAATCAATCCGGTGACTGTATACAAAGCGACGCGCCCCTGAGCGCGCCACGCCACTCTCATTCGCCGTCCGGACACTTTCATGGCCATGTCGACAAGCTTACGCGCATCGTTGCTGATGGCCGCGTCCATGGCCGGCTTCACCTTCAATGACGCGCTGATCAAGTCGCTCGGCGGCGCCTATGGCGCCGGCCAGGTCATGCTGGTGCGCGGCGCGATCATGCTTCTGTTTCTGACGGTTTACATACGCGTGGCGGGTGTGCCGGTTCCGCTCAAAAAAGCGATGACCGGTGCCATGGCTTTGCGGACCATGGGGGAGGGTCTGGGCACGGTCCTCTTCCTCTACGCCCTGTTCCACATGCCCTTCGCCAATGTCTCGGCAGTGCTGCAGGCCCTCCCGCTGGCGGTGACGCTCGGCGCGGCGCTCTTCTTGCGTGAACGGGTCGGCATCCGCCGGCTGTCGGCGATCGTCGTCGGCTTCCTCGGCGTCCTTCTGATCATCAGGCCCGGCATGGAAGGTTTCAACATCTACGCCCTCGCGGTTCTGGGCACGGTGCTGTTCGCCACAATCCGCGACCTTGCCACGCGCCGCCTGCCTGCGGATGTTCCGTCAATTGTCTTCTCGCTCCTGACCACGGTCGCCGTGTCGACGATGGGCGCGGTCATGATGTTCGGTGGGGATGGCTGGAGGCCGATGTCGCTTTCGGCGGTCATGACACTGGCGGGCTCCGCTACGTTCCTGTTCATGGGCTACCAGTGCATCATCCTTGCGATGCGGATCGGGGAAATCGCAACAGTCGCGCCGTTCCGCTACACCGGTCTGCTCTGGGCCATCCTTCTCGGCATAGTTTTCTTCGGGGAAATTCCGGACGCGCTGACGCTTCTCGGCGGTTCCATAATCGTCGCGAGCGGGCTTTATACGCTTTATCGCGAGCGGGTTGTCGCGCGCCGTGCCGCATCCGCCAACATCTCGGCCGCCTCCCCGCCCCCGGCGCGCGGAACCTGATCCAGGCCGGCCACGGCGATTTCGCATATCTGCGCTTCCGACTTCGCATGCCTGAGGCCCGGAAATCCTCCTATTGAAGCACCATATGCGTGCTGCAGCGCAGCATGCGCTTGACGGGAAATACAAACAGCCGCGCAAAGCGGAGAAGAAGAGAACAGAAAATGTCCACGAAAAAGAACACGAAAACGCCGTTCGAACCGACCGAGTTCGAAACCATCATCGCCCGCGCACGCCGCGACCGCGATGCCCACATCCGAAACATGTTCGGCGCGATCTTCCGCCGCTGATCGTACTTGCCCCGCCCGTATCGGCGGGGACCGGTCCGGCCAGTTGCGCCGTGACGCGTTGTGCCGCTTGCGCTATGGATGGGCATCCTTCTACTGCCCTCATTCCGGCGAACCGGCTCCATGGTATCGAAAATCTCACGCGGCGGGGCGACACCCGAAGCCGCCTCGCCCGCCGATTCGGCCGCAATCGATGCGGCCAATTTGAAGGCCGTGATTTTCCTGTCGGTCTCGATGGCGCTGTTCGCCCTCGATGACATGTTCATCAAGCTGGCCTCGGCCGATATCGGCGTCGGCCAGATCCTGACAGTCCAGGCCCTACTGTCGATCCTCTATTTCGGCTATCTGGCCCGCCGGCGCGGGCATCGAATATCGCGTGCGGCGTTGATCTCTCCGGCGATCGTCACGCGCCACATTGGCGACGCCACGGGCGCGGTCTGCTTCGTGATCGCGCTGTCCCTGATGCCGATCAGCAATGCCTCCGCCATCCTCCAGGCCGCCCCGCTTGCGGTCACGCTTGGCGCGGCCGTCTTCCTGCGCGAGGCCGTGGGCTGGCGGCGATGGACGGCGATCGGCGTCGGCTTTGCCGGCGTTCTCCTTGTCATCCGCCCCGGCATGGACGGCTTCAATTCCGCTTCGCTTTTCGCGGTCGCGGCCGTGATCGGATTGACCATGCGCGATCTGGGAACGCGTGCCGTGCCGCACTCGATTTCGACCGAGGTGGTCGCGCTTGTGGCAAGTGTTGTCATCCTCGTGGCGGCGATCGTGCTGCAAACGGTCATGTCGCCCTGGCGGATGATGTCATGGCCGGTCACGGGCCTCGTCCTGTCAGCATCGGTTTGCGGCATCTTCGGCATCCATCTCATCACCAGCGCGCTGCGCCTGGGAGAGGTTTCCCTGATCGCGCCGTTCCGATATGTCCGTATCGTGATGGCAATCGGGATCGGGATGGTTGTTTTCGGCGAGAGGCCGGATATGTATACAATCCTCGGTACAGGCCTGATCGTTTTAAGCGGCCTCTACACGCTCTACCGCGAACAATACTTAAAACATCGAAGAACGCGTATTTCATGAATCGCCATACATCCGCTCCTCCCGACATGCAGCATGAAGAATGGAAAGGACCGCGTCCCGCGCTGGTTACGCTGATCCTGCTCGCGGCAGTCAGCCCATTGGCGATCAACCTGTTCGTACCCTCGATGCCGAGCATCGCCGAGGATCTGGGCGCGCCATACGCGACCGTCCAGCTCGGTCTTTCGCTCTATCTGATCATGATGGCGATGCTGCAACTGGTGATCGGCCCGCTTTCGGATATTTATGGCCGGCGGCCGGTGATCTATGCCGGTCTCGTCCTGTTCCTGATCGGAACGGCCCTTTGCGTGTTTTCGCAGTCGGCCACGGTGTTTCTCGCAGGCCGGGTCATCCAGTCGGCGAGCGTCACCGGAATGGTGCTCTCGCGGGCGATCGTGAGGGATGTCTACCCGCGCGAAAAGGCGGCGAGCGCGATGGGTTACATGGTCATGGGCATGGCCGTCGCACCGATGATCGGACCCGCAATCGGCGGCCAGATCGACGAATTGTTCGGCTGGCGCATGTCTTTCGTCGCGCTCGGCCTTTTCGGCGCCGCCGCGATAATCGCCGGCATGATCTCACTGCCCGAGACGAACCGCTATCGCGGCACGTCGCTGCGCGCGCAGGTCGAGAGCTATCGCAAGCTTGGACGCCTTCCGGCCTTTTGGCTCTACGCTCTCTCCGCAGGTTTCACATCGGCGTCGTTCTTTGCATTTCTCGGCGGCGGCCCGGCCGTGTCCAGTGTCTATCTCGGCCTCAGCCCCTCGGATTACGGCCTCTATTTCGCGTTTTGCGCATTGGGCTATTCCATCGGCAATTTCCTGACCGGCCGCTATTCCGAGCGGCACGGCCTCGAACGGATGATGGTCGAAGGCGTGGTCGTGTCTCTCGCTGGCCCGCTGATCACGATCATCCTGTTTTCCGTCGGAATCGAGCATCCCGTCGCCTTTTTCCTGCCGTTGGCCCTCGTCGGGTTCGGCAACGGCATGACGCTGCCGAATGCGACCGCGGCTGCAATCAGCCTGCAGCCGGAATCGGCCGGTGCGGCTTCCGGCCTGCTCGGCGCATTGCAGATCGGCGTCGGGGCGGTCGCGTCAGTCATCGCCGGGATCATCGTGGGAACCGACGCGCAGCCGATACCGCTCTGCCTGTTCCTGCTGGCCTGCGGGTTCCTCGCAATCGTCCTTACGCTGGCCGCCGTGCGCAGCAATCCGCGCGGCTGATCCAGGCCGTTGCGGCGATCGATCGAAGCAAGCATAGTCCGCCCATGTCCGGTCCCGCTCCGCAACCCATCGTCGGCGTCGTCCTCGCGGGCGGCCTGTCCCGGCGGATGGGCGGGACCGACAAGACGCTGATCCCCCTCGGCGGAAAGCCGATGATCGGCCACGTTCTCGAGCGCCTCGCGCCGCAGGTTGGGGATGTCGCAATCAACGCAAATGGCGATACCGACCGTTTTGCGCCATTCGGCGTCCCGGTGATCGAGGACTCCATACAAGGCTACAAGGGGCCCCTTGCCGGAATCCTGACCGCGATGAGATGGGCGCGACAGGCCCATCGGGCCACGCACGTGGTTACCGCAGCCGCAGACACGCCCTTCCTTCCCGCCGATCTCGTTTTGCGTTTCAGACAGTGCGCGACCGGACGGGAGACGATTGCCATGGCAATCTCCGGCAGCGGGCGTCATCCGGTGTTCGCCTTGTGGCCGACGAGCCTCGCGGAGGACCTTGAATCCTGGCTCAAAGAAACCGATACGCTAAAGGTCACCATTTGGGCTCGGCGACATGAATGCGTGGATTGCAGCTTTGCGGAATACGGCGATGGAAGCGACCCGTTCTTCAACGTCAACACGCCGGACGATCTCGCCGAGGCGGAGACGATCTTGAGGGGAAAGGCCCAATGAAGGCCGGGCATCGCGTCATCGGAATCATCGGCTGGAAGAACTCCGGAAAGACCCGGATGGTGGCTGCGCTGGTCGCCGAACTGTGCTCGCGCGGCTGGGCTGTTTCGACGATCAAGCATGCGCATCACGACTTCGATATCGATCGTGAGGGAACCGACAGCTGGACCCACCGTAAATCCGGCGCACGCGAAGTCGCCATCGTATCCAGCCGCCGCTGGGCGCTGATGCACGAAAACGCGCCCGACGAGGACGAACCGCCGCTCGCCGACATGCTGAACCGCCTCTCCCCCTGCGATATCGTGCTGATCGAGGGATACAAGCGCGAAGCGCATGCAAAGATCGAGATCCGCAGGACCGGCGCCGCCGATAACGTGCCGCTCTCATCGGGCGACGACACGATCGTCGCCGTGGTCAGCGACGACCCGGACGCAACGGCCGGCGACCTGCCGGTCTTCGGCCACGACGCGGTTTGCGATGTCGCCGATTTCATCGAGCGGCAAACCGGCCTGGACAGGAGGTGAAGACCGGCATGGCAATCAGGCCCCATAATCCGCGCGACCCGTTCGGTGGTTACGCCCCGACGACGATCATCCTGCACTGGACGACGGCGGTTTTCGTCATCGCGCTCTATGTCGTCCACGGACGCAATGCGAGCACGCATATCGGCCTCGGGCTCATTGCCGCGCCGTTCCTTCTCTGGCGTGTCACGCGCCGTTTCAAGCGCGGCTTTGCCCGCATCTCGGACCTGTCGGCAGCCTTCAACGTGACATCCCGCGTCACCATGTTCGCGCTATTGGTCTGCGTCCTTGCGCTCGCCGTGACCGGCCTGCTGTTGCCGATGCTCCGGGGCGACGCCTATCTGGTCTTCGACTGGACGAGCTTCACCGTGCCCTTCCCGATCATGCCGGAGGCGGCAATGATCGCCGAAACAGTCCATTCCATTGCGGGGCATTCCTGCATGCTGCTCGCGGGCTTCCATATCATCGACGGGCTCACCCACCATTTCTTCGACAAGGACAATGTCCTGGTGCGCATTCTCAGGCCGGCGAAAAACGGCAAGTGACAAACCGGTTTGGATGCCGGATTTGCGGGAATTTTTAGTGTTGCAATTCGCGCAAAAACAGTGGGAGTATCTTTCCTCATGCCCGGCAATTCCCGCCGGGCCCAGCATCAGGCGCGGAAAGACCGCGCACAAGGACCACGTGTTGAAGAGGAAGAACAACATGCGTTTTACCAAAGGCTTGATGGCTGCGGCCGCGACATTGGCGCTGACCGTCGGCGCCGCGCAGGCCCAGGACATGATGAAGATCAAGATCGGCACGGAAGGCGCCTACCCGCCCTTCAACAATCTTGAGGCCGACGGCTCGCTGGTCGGATTCGACATCGACATTGCCAAGGCGCTTTGCGCCGAAATGAACGCGGAATGCGAATTCGTCACCCAGGACTGGGACGGCATCATTCCTGCGCTTCTCGCCGGAAAGTTCGACGCCATCATCGCCTCGATGTCGATCACCGAGGAACGCAAGGAAAGCGTCGACTTCACCAACAAATACTACAACACCCCGCCGGCGATCGCCGTGCCGAAGGACAGCGACATCACCGAAGCCTCCGATGCGGGCCTTGCGGGCAAGATGATCGGCGCGCAATCCTCGACCACCCACTCCAACTATGCCGAGGAAAAGCTCTCCTCCGCCGAGTTGAAGCTTTACCCGACCCCGGACGAATACAAACTCGACATCGCGTCCGGCCGCATCGATGCCGTGATCGACGATGTGATCGTGCTGTCGGAATGGCTCAAGTCCGATGACGGCGACTGCTGCAAGCTGCTGGCAACCCTGCCGATCGATCCGGTGATCAACGGCGAAGGCGCCGGTATCGCCATTCGCAAGGGCGAGGACGAGCTTCGCGAGGCTTTCAACGCCGCAATCGATGCCATCCGCGCCAACGGCACCTACAAGGAAATCAACGACCAGTATTTCGACGTCGACGTCTACGGCGACTGATTTCCACTGACGAACCGGCCGGGCGGCGCATGCGCTGTCCGGTCGCATTCCCGGCTCCCCCGGGGCCGGACGGGACAGACAAGCGGGGCGGATGGACAACTACCTGACGTTGCTCAGCTTCGGCGACCAGGGCTGGGGCGACGAGATCGCCTGGGGCGTCCTGATCACGGTATCGCTTGCACTGGCGACCCTGCCCGTCGGCCTGTTCATTGGCTTCATAATCGCGGTCGCCAAGCAGAGCGAGGAATGGACGCTCCGCACAGCCGCCGACATCTACACCACGATCTTCCGCGGCCTTCCCGAACTGCTCACACTGTTCCTTGTCTATTTCGGCCTGCAAATCGGCATCCAGCAATTGCTGAAGGCCGTCGGCCTCGGCGGCGCGATCGAAATCAACACCTTCTTCGCCGGCGTCATCGCGCTTGCGCTGGTGTTCTCCTCCTATGCCAGCGAAGTGTTCCTGTCCGCGTTCCGCGCCATTCCGAAGGGCCAGTACGAGGGCGGCTATGCGCTGGGCCTTCGCCGCGGCAGGGTCATGCGCTCCATCATCGTGCCGCAACTGATCCGCATCGCCCTGCCCGGCCTCGGCAATCTCTGGATGATCCTGATCAAGGATACGGCGCTCGTTTCCGCGATCGGCCTCACCGACATTCTGCGCCAGACCGGCGTCGCCGCGCGCGTGACCAAGGAGGCTTTCCTTTTCTTCGGCCTCGCCTTCCTGCTCTATCTGGTCCTCGCCCTGATCTCCTCTATCGGCCTCAACAGGCTTGAAGCCTATGGCAAACGCGGGGAACAGGTTCGATGAGCGTCGCCGACACGCTGATAAAGGCCCAACCCGCGCCACCCGACCGTGCGAAGCGCTGGACGACGGCGCGCATCTCCGGAACGATCCTCGTCATGTTCTGGGTCGTCGCGGCGATCGGGCTTGTCTTCTATCTCTACTCGGCGTGGGACATCGCCAAGATCGAGCGCTACGGCCCGAAATTCCTGTCCGGCCTTTGGACCACCCTTTCGCTGGTCGGCGTATCCATCGCGATCGGCGCGGTGATTTCCCTGCCCGTCGCGCTCGGCCGGGTGTCGAAAAACCCCGTCATCAGCCGCATTGCCTTCGCCTATGTCTACGTGTTCCGCGGAACGCCGCTGATCGCCCAGCTCTTCCTGATCTATTACGGCCTCGGCTCCTTCCGCCCGCAACTGGAGGCGGTCGGCCTGTGGCTTTTCTTCCGCGACGCCTGGAATTGCGCCCTGTTCGCCTTTTCCTTGAACACCTCGGCCTACCAGGCGGAAATCCTGCGCGGCGCCATCGACAGCGTGCCGCGCGGCCAATGGGAAGGCGCCGCCGCACTTGGGCTGAACCGATTGCAGGCTTTCTGGAAAGTCATCCTTCCGCAGGCTCTGATCGTCGCCCTGCGCCCTTACGGCAACGAGATCATCCTGATGATCAAGGGTTCCGCCATCGTCGCCCTCGTCACCGTGTTCGACCTGATGGGCGAGACGCGGCGCGCCTTTTCGCGCACCTATGACTTCCAGGCCTATATCTGGGCTGCGGTCTTCTATTTCTGCATCGTCGAAGCGCTGCGCAATGTCTGGAATTTGCTGGAAGCGCGCCTGACGCGGCACCTCAAGCGCTAGCCACTGCCCTGCCGCGCCTCGGCATGGCGGCGAAGCCACGAGACGAAGGCTTTCAGCGACGGACGCATCGCGCCGCGACGAGTCACGATGTAATAGCCGGAGCCCGGCCGGGCATCTTCGAACAGTAACCGCAGGCTACCCGCTTCGATCTCGGCCTCGAGGAACGCGCGCGCCGAAGCGGTGATCCCGTCGCCGCGCCGCAGACCGTCAAGCACGAGATAGCCGGGCAGATGCGTGATATCGAGCTTGCCGGTGGCGATCACGCCCTGCCGCTCCAGCCAGAGCGACAATTCGTTGGTGCCCAGTTCCTGCATCCAGGGATAGTCCACCAGTTGCTCGGGATCGGTGAACTGCCGGTCCCCGACCAGCGAGCGAGCAGCAACGATCGCGAATGTGGTCGGCAACAGCAATTCCGCGTCGAGACCGGGCCAATTGCCGTCACCGAAGCGGATGGCCACATCGACCCCGCCGGGCGCGAGTTCGACAAGCTCGGCTGTCGGATTGAGCATCAATTCGATATCGGGATGCTGCAGGCGGAAGTCGGAGATGCGGGGCATCAGCCAGCTGACCGCAAATGCGGGCGTCATCGTCACCTGCAGCGGCCGCCCCGACCCGGTTTCCGACAATGCATCGACGGCGGAGCGAATGCCGGAAAACGCTTCTTCGAGGCTCTTCGCCAGATCCTGCCCTTCCGGTGTCAGCGCGACGCCGCGCCCGTGCCGCACCACCAGCGAGACGCCGAGATGCGCTTCCAGCGCCCTGACCTGCTGGCTGACGGCGGCATGGCTGACATTCAGCATACGCCCCGCCTGCGACAGGTTCAGCGTGTCGGCAACGGCCGAAAAAGCCTTCAGTCCATTCAGCGATGGAACTCCGCGCCAATCCATATGAAAGCCAGCCTTACATATCGCTTATATTTCTGACTGGCATATGCGCCAATTTCAGTCAATCTGGCCTTATGAAAATCTGACATATGGAAAATCCAATGCTGAACGTGATCGCAAACTCCCTGATGACTGCAGCGCGCGCGCCAAACGTCGACACCCAAACAACGACGGCACGGAAGGAACGCGATATCGCGAATGAGGCGCGCCGAAAGAAAATCACTGCCTTTCTCGCACTCGCGCGGACGTCAGCCGACCGCCACATGAACGGTTGAATCGATCCACGAAGAAACAGCGGCAAGCGATTCTCCAGAAACCGGATTCGCCGTTTGATCGTCGCGCCTGATAGGCTATGTGAGGCGCAAACGATCGAAAGGGAACCGGATATGGCAAAAGCGGCGTTCATCGGCCTCGGCGTGATGGGATATCACATGGCGGGCCACCTCGCGACGAAGGGCGGCCACGACGTCACGGTCTACAACCGCACCGAGGCGAAGGCGCAGAAATGGGTCGAGGAGTTCGGCGGCACGATGGCCCCGACCCCGAAAGCGGCCGCCGAGGGCGCCGATTTCGTCTTCTCCTGCGTCGGCAATGACGACGACCTGCGCTCGGTCACGATCGGTGAAGACGGCGCGTTCGAAAGCATGAAGTCCGGAGCCATCTTCATCGACAACACCACCGCTTCCGCCGACGTGGCGCGCGAGTTGCGCGCAGCCGCCGACAAGGGCGGGTTCGGCTTCATCGACGCACCGGTTTCCGGCGGCGAAGCCGGCGCGGTCAATGGCGTCCTGACCGTGATGTGCGGCGGCGACGAAGACGTGTTCGAGCGCGCCAGGCCGGCGATCGAGGCCTTTGCACGCATGGTCGGCCTCATGGGACCGACCGGCGCGGGCCAGTTGACCAAGATGGTCAACCAGATCTGCATCGCAGGCCTGGTCCAGGGCCTGTCGGAGGGCATCAATTTCGGCCTCAAGGCCGGGCTCGACATGCACAAGGTCATCGACGTCATCTCCAAGGGCGCAGCCGGCTCGTGGCAGATGGAAAACCGCCACAAGACCATGATCGCGGGCGAGTACCAGCATGGCTTCGCGGTCGACTGGATGCGCAAGGACCTTGCCATCGTGCTCTCCGAAGCAAACAACAATGGCGCGGCGCTGCCGGTGACGGCCCTGGTCGACCAGTTCTACAAGGATATCCAGTCCATGGGCGGCCGACGTTGGGACACGTCATCGTTGTTGGCGCGACTGCAAAAGATCGATGGCGACGCCTGAGCCTTCCCCGGACTGGACGGCCGAACAGGCAATCGCCCATCTGCGGACACTCGCTTCGCAGTACAACGTGGATGGAATGTCCCGCTTCGGGATCGAGACATCCAATGCGCTCGGCGTCTCGAACGCCGTTTTGCGACCGCTTGCGCGGAAACTGAAGCGCAATCACGCACGCGCGCTTGAACTATGGGACTCGGGAATCCGCGAGGCGCGGCTTCTGGCGCTGTTTTCCGACGAACCGAAGAAGGTGACCGCCAACCGGGCGCGCGCCATGGCCGCCGAATTCGCTTCCTGGGAAGTCGTAGACCATTCCGCGGACCTGTTCTGCGACGCGGGGCTGGTCGACGAACTCATTCCCGAATTCGCGGCGGATGAGCGCGAATTCGTCCGCCGGACGGCCTTCGCGATGATGGCATGGGGATCGGTCCACCTGAAAAAACGCCCGGATGACGACATCATCGCCTGGCTGCCGCTGATCGAGGCCCATTCGGAAGATGGGCGCAACTTCGTCAAGAAGGCGGCCAACTGGGCGTTACGCCAGATCGGCAAGCGCTCCGTCACCTGCCACACGCCCGCACTGGCTCTGGCGGAAAAACTCGCGGTTTCCGAGGACAGGACAGCCCGCTGGATCGGCAAGGACGCGGTCAAGGAACTGACAGCACAAAAGACGCTGGACCGGCTTGCCGAAAAGGAAGGCCGGGGGCATTCTCGGCAGGCCCGCTCCCCGGGTAGATCGACATGACCGCAAATCGCCGCAGCCTCGCAACCGGACTGTTTGCCGCGTCATTTGCGATATGCTGCGCAAGCGCGAACGCGGCGACGATCACATGGGACCAGCTTAAGACAGCGTCGCAAGACGCGGCCGAAGAGATCGAACTGGCAGGATTTCTTCTTCCCGTGGATTACGAAGGCGACAAGGTCTACCAGTTCATGTTGTTGCCTTGGGCGGGTGCTTGTTCTCACATGCCGCCACCCCCGCCCGAACAGGTCGTGCTGGTCACGCCGGAGAAGCCGATCCGCATCGAGCGCACCTATGAGCCGGTGTCCGTGTCCGGCCGGCTCAGAAAGGCCCATGATATTTCGCAGCTCTTCATTCTCGACGGCGTTGTCCGTGTCGAGTCCGGATACCGGCTCCGCGCCGCAAGTGTCCGGCACGCTGATGTGCAAGAACCGGCGACTGCGCCCGCCTCGCGAACGCCCTGGAAGTTCCTCGACAAATGAAGACCGCGCGGCAACCGCAGGGTCGGCGCGCGGTCGAAACCTGAAGAGCAGAGGCTGGCTTACTCGACCGCTTCCTCGATGATCTCGGTCAGCAGATCGTTGACCTGATCGCGTTCACCGCCTGCCGGCAGAGAACGGAACCCGACGGTAACCGTGCCTTCCATGCTCGCATCCTCGTAGATGAAGACGACATAGGGGCAATAGGCGATGTCGCCGATATCGCCTTCCATCACCTTGCGCGAGACGACGGCCGAACAGAAGGTGAAGAACTCTGCATCCTTGTAGAGTTCCTTCGTCGCGCCGACGTCACCGGCCGTGCGTTTCAGCATGTCGCCGATAAGGCCGTGATAGTCGATCGTGTAGCCCCGATTGACGATGCCGTCCTGCACCGCCTGCGTGACATCGCCGAATTCAGCTTCGGTCTGACGCGTGACCACATCGTCACCCGCCGCCCATGACGGAGCGACGAGCGCTCCCGCGATCAGTGCGGCCGCGCCGAATGAAAGTACCCGTTGTTTAAGCATGATCGCTCCTCCTGTTGATATATGTCGAATACCATATGTATGGACCCGCTCATTGACGGAGGTCAAACGCAAAGCGTCACGGCTTGTCGAGCACCATGTAGTCGAGAGGCAGTTCGGTCGTGTATTTGATCCGCTCCATGGCGAAGGTCGACGAGACGTCGCGGATCTCGATCTTGGCGATCAGCTTCTGATAGAAGGCGTCATAGGCCGCGATATCCGGTACAACGACGCGCAACAGGTAATCGATATCGCCGCTCATGCGATAGAACTCGACGACTTCCGGGAACTCGCCGATCACTTCCGCGAAACGCTTCAACCATTCCATCGAATGGGAATTGGTGCGGATCGACACGAAGACCGTGACCCGTCCGTTCACCTTCTCCGGGTTGAGCAGCGCGACCCGCTTGCGGATAACACCGTCCTCCTCGAGCTTCTGGATGCGACGCCAGCAAGGCGTCGTCGACAACCCGACTTTCTTCGCCAGATCGGCGACGGCGATGGTGGAGTCTTCCTGAAGAAGGCGCAGAATGCGCCGGTCGATCTTGTCCATATATTCACTCTTTGGAATATTATTGCGTGAACTTACCGAATTCCAGTCGCATAAAGAAAAAAATTCCGCAAGCATCGACCTGACACATTCACGCGATCAGGCGCGCCACCTCCCCGCGCAGGACAGGCAGCAATTCCGTCTCGAACCACGGGTTTTTCTTCAGCCAGGCATTGTTCCGCCAGGACGGGTGCGGCAGCGGCAGGATGCGGTACCGCCCCTCGCCTGGACTGTCATAAACGGCGCGCCAGTTCATCACCGTTTCAGTGAGTGTCGCGCCGGCCTGCGCTCCCATGTGATAGGTCTGCGCATAGCGGCCTACTGCGAGCACCAGTTCGACCTGCGGCATCGCGGCGAAGAGCCGGTCGTGCCAGGTGACGCGGCATTCGCGGCGCGGCGGCAGATCGCCGCCCTTGGCGTCGAGGCCGGGAAAACAGAAACCCATCGGAACGATCGCGACACAGTCATGATCGTAGAACAGGTCCTCCCCGATCCCCATCCAGTCGCGCAAGCGCACGCCCGAAGGGTCGGTAAACGGCCGGCCCGAACTGTGTACCCGCGTACCGGGCGCCTGGCCGGAAATGCAGATCCGCGCCCGCGAAGACGGCACGCAGACCGGGTTCGGCTCATGCGGCAGACGCTTCCCGCGTTCCGGTTCGTCCCGGCATATCCGGCAGGCCCGGATTTCCTTCAACAGCGCATCGAGCGTTTGGCTCATGCCTCGTAGCTTGGCCGTTCGCGCATGGCGGCATACCAGCGATGGAAATTTTCCAGTTCATCCGGAATGCGGATACGCGCAGGTTTACAGAAATCGGCAGCGACGACAGCCGAGATGTCGGCGACCGAAATCGCATCGCCCGCAATGAAGGGACGCGACGCCAGTTCCGCATCGAGAAATTCGGCGAATTCGAGCGCCTTGGCTTTGTTCGCCTCGCCCCATTCGGCGACCTGCGGAACCTCCCAATCGCGCATCGCCGGATGGATGTGGCGGAAAGCCTGCGCGACGGGGAACATGAAATGAAGCTCGACGCGACGCTGCCACATCTCCACCTCGGCCTGGCCGAACGCGCCGGTTCCGAACAGCGGCGGCTCGGGACACAAAGCCTCGAAATAGCGGCAGATCGCGATCGACTCCGTCAGCACGCGCCCATCGCCAAGTTCCAGAACCGGAAGGCGCTTCAGGGGATTGCGCGAGGCGACCTCTGTATCCCGGTGGCCCAGTGCGCCCATGTCCACAGGCACGAGCGGAACCGAAATCCCCTTCTCGGCGAGATAGATACGCACGCGACGTGGATTGGGCGCTCGCCCGCCATCGAAAAGCGTGTGGTCGGAAAAATCATGCTGGGTCATTCGGTCTCCTCGCCCCGGTTATCAAACAGGCCGGACAATAGCCTGTTATACAGCCGCATCGCCAAGCTGGCAGGCCCGATATCAGCCATCGCCCCATGAACGGCACGCCAGTCGGACGGCATGTCGAACGCCCCGGCCCAGAGGCCGATCTTCTCGCGCGACGCCAGATTCTGTTCACCGGCATAGTCGCCATAGGCAACAGCCCATCCGGCGCGCACCATGGCGGAGTTGATGTCCGTCTCTCCAGCAACGCACCGTGCGAGCAAACGGCCGTAGCGATCTCTTTCATTGCCCCGACAGGTTACTTTTCCCTCACGCGTCAATGCAGCCAGATAGAGCCCTGCCTCCTGACCGCACGCGGATACCACTCCTTCGATGCGGCAGGTCTGCCCGGTTTCCGGCGCATCGATACCGGCGAGCCGGATACGCTCTCCCGCGATGCGGAGCGTGTCCCCGTCGATCACCCTCACCTGCCCCGCGACCGTGTGCATCGAAGACTCGTCGAGGATCGCCGCCGCCAGTGCAACCACGGCAAACAGCAAAACGACGCCCAAGAGCTCGAAAAAGCGCCGCACAGACGAGCGGCGCATGCCTCTTTCTCTAGCACGCAGGCGCATGGACAATTCCGGTTTTGAAGGAAGTTTTTAAGGTTTTGGAAATAATCTTCATTCACCGGTCCGGGATGCGCCTGACGGAAGTGTAACGCGTAAACATTTGAAACCATGAGCCAATCGCCGTCGGAACTCCCCGACAAGATTATTGTTGACCGGCGAAAGTCGTATCGCAACAGCGATGTTCGCATCGCCGTTCGCAAGACGCGCGACCGTTTGGCCGAACAAGGCATCTCCGATCCGGATTACGAACGCGATTTGCTGACGCTTTATGCGCGCGCCGTTCAGTCGGGTACGCTGGCCATCGTCTTGCTGATCGTACTGACCGGCTTCTTCAGCATCACCTACGGCTTCTCCGGCGCAATCCTTATCTGGTCAGTCGTCGCCTCGCTGCTCTATGTGGGGCTCGGCCTGCTCGGTCGAAAGTACCTTTCGCGCAAACAGGCCAGGGAGACCCATCGCAAGTGGGTCGCAGCCTTCGCCGCCCTGCATCTTCTGCTTGGCGCCTGTTGGTCATGGTTCGCCTTTTTCGGCTGCGACACCTGCTCGAACAACGAAGACCTGATGTTCAAGGCGATTGCGATACTGGTCGCGATGGCTGCGAGCGCCACGATCAACTACAATCTGCGCTGGTCGGTCGTCACCGAGTTCGGCATGCCGGTCGTCGCCTTCGCGATCGCTCATGACGGCATTTTCGAGCCGACGGCAATCGCCGCATCGGCTGGATTGCTCGCCGCGTTGCTGTTTTTCTCCTTCATCGCGATCCGTCTTCGCCGCGCCAGCCTGGCGACGCTCAGCTTCCGAAGCGAGAACAACGCGCTGGTCGCCGAACTGGAAATGGCCCGGTCGATCTCCGAAGAGGCCCGCCGCCGGGCCGAGGATGCGAACCTCGCCAAGTCGCGCTTCCTCGCGTCGATGAGCCACGAGCTGCGCACGCCGCTGAACGCCATTCTCGGCTTTTCGGAGGTGATGGCCAAAGAAGTGCTCGGACCGATGGAAAACCAGAACTACCGGTCCTACGCCAGCGACATCAACCAGTCCGGCCAGCACCTGCTCAAGCTGATCAACGAGATCCTCGACCTGAGCCGGATCGAGGCCGGCAAGCAGGAGCTTATCGAGGAGCCGCTGCTCCTGACCGAGATCATGGAAGACTGCATCGGCATGGTTCGCATGAAGTCGAAGCAGAAGAACATCCGCATCGAACACGCATACGAGCCCGGCCTGCCGCGCCTGCTTGCCGACGAGCGGTCGATCCGACAGGTCGCCCTCAACCTGCTTTCCAACGCGGTCAAGTTCACGCCCTCGGGCGGCCACATCCAGGTCAAGACCGGCTGGACGGCTTCCGGCGGTCAGTATGTGTCGGTAAAGGACAACGGCCCGGGTATTCCAGAGTCCGAAATCCCGGTCGTGCTGTCGGCCTTCGGCCAAGGTTCGATCGCGATCAAGAGCGCGGAACAGGGCACCGGCCTCGGCCTGCCGATCGTGCAGGCTCTGATGGCGATGCATGACGGTACGTTCAAGCTGAAATCCAAGCTGCGCGAAGGAACCGAAGCGCTCGCGATCTTCCCTGCGGAACGCGTCATGGACGAATTGCCCGCCGCGCCGGTTTCCGACAAGGCCGAGCGACGCGCGCGTTCCACGCGGCCGGCCGAAAAACGCCGGGCTGCTGCAGGCTCCGCCTGATCCGCCAGTAGCGGCTTATTCGGCGTCCTTGCCGCTGACACCCGCCTGATCGAATGTCGCCATTCCCGAATGGCACAGCGCCGCGGACTTGACGATCCCGGCGGCAAGCGCCGCGCCCGACCCCTCACCCAGCCTCATGCCGAGCGAAAGCAACGGTTCCTTGCCGATTTTCGCGAGCGCGGCGGCGTGCGCCGGCTCGGCCGAGACATGCCCTGCAAGGCAATGATCCAGCGCGTTGGGGTTGAGAGCATGCAGCACGGCCGCGGCCGCTGTCGCGACATAGCCGTCGATGATCACCGGAATACGTTCCATGCGCGCGGCAAGGATCGCCCCGGCCATGGCGGCGACTTCGCGACCGCCGAGACGGCGCAACACCTCCAGCGGGTCCTTCAGATGCGCCTTGTGCAGCGCGACAGCGCGGCTGACGGCGTCGATCTTGCGCGTCAGGACATCACCCGCCGAACCGGTGCCCGGCCCCACCCAGTCGGCAGCTTCGCCGCCGTAAATACCGTGAAACATCGCGGCGGCGATCGTGGTGTTTCCAATCCCCATCTCACCGATACAGAGCAGATCTGTGCCGCCCGCGATCGCCTCCATGCCGAAGGCCATGGTTGCCGCGCAAGTTTTTTCGTCCATCGCCGCTTCCTTGGTGATGTCGGCGGTCGGATAATCGAGAGCCAGATCGAAAACCTTGAGCCCGAGATCGTGCGCGATGCAGATCTGGTTGACGGCTGCGCCGCCGGCGGCAAAATTCTGCACCATCTGCATGGTCACGCTCTGCGGATAAGGCGCGACACCCTGCTCGACAACACCATGATTGCCGGCGAACACCGCAACAAGCGGACGCGTGACGGCCGGCGGCCGCCCCGTCCATGCCGCAAGCCATTCGGCGATGCTCTCCAGCCTGCCGAGCGCGCCGGCCGGCTTGGTCAACTGGACGTCGCGCTCGCGCACCGCGGCGACGGCCGCCTCGTCCGGGCCGGGCAATGCCTCGATCAGATTGCGAATATCGTCGAAAGGTAGACCGCTCGTCACGTCATGCTCCGTTGGGATTGCTGTGGCACGTGTAATGCCCTTGCCCTATACACGACGGCGCACTGCAAGCGACACCAGCTCGCCGAAACGCGAAGGAATTTTCCATGCCGGACACCCGGAACCACGCGACCGCTCTTGTGGGGGAGATCATGCGCGCTGTCGCCTTCCTCAGCCGTCTTCCGGTTTCCGCACGCTATTTCGACAACGCGCCCGACAACGGCATGCGCGAGGAGACGCGCGCCTTCCCGCTCGCCGGGGCGCTGATCGCGGCCGCGCCCGCCTTGCTGCTGGTTTTTCTCGAGTCGCTTGGAATGACGGCCTTCATGGCGGCCGCCTACACAACGCTCGCGCTTGTGGCGGTGACCGGCGCGCTGCACGAGGACGGCCTCGCCGATGTCGCGGACGGCTTCGCGGGCGGACACGCCAAGGCTGAGCGCCTTGAGATCATGAAGGATTCACGCATCGGCACCTATGGCGCGATCGCCATTGCCGGAAGCCTGCTCCTGCGCGTGGCCGGCCTGGCGGCGATCACGGCAGCGCATGGCGCGTTTTTCGCAGGCCTCTCGATGATCGCCATCGCGGCCTGCTCGCGCGCCGCGATGGTTTGGTTCTGGGCAAGCCTGCCGAACGCGCGCGGAAGCGGAGTGGCACACGATGCCGGCGCACCTGGCGAACGCGCCGTGAGCACCGCCGCGGTCCTTGGTCTCGTCATCTTCGCGGTGCTGGCGACGATAACGACGGGCATCGTCAACGCCGCCGCCGCGCTGCTCCTGGCCCTTGTGGCCCTTCAGGGATTTTCGCGCCTGTGCAAGCGCCTGATCGGCGGCAACACCGGCGATACGCTGGGCGCGTGCCAGCAAATCGTCGAGATCGCCCTGCTGACAGGTCTTGCCCTCGGCGTTTCGATCCCCACCTGAGAACATCGGAAACCGCCGGGAGCGTCATGGAATCGCCCTGCATACTGGTCTGCTCGATCGATCTAAAAACCGGCTATTGCTTCGGATGCGGACGCACGCGCGACGAAATCGCCCAGTGGACGCTGTACCCGCCGGAAAAGCGCCGCGATATCATGGCAGAACTGGCCGGGCGGCTGGAGACGGTGGAACGCAAGCCGCGCCGCGAAACACGCCGCAAGAGGATTGCCCGCGAACGCGCGGAAAATCCGTCCGGAGAAAGTTGAGCAATGAACGCCTTCGCATTCGTCATCTTCGGCATTCTCGGCGCCGCGCTGCTGATCCTCGTCTTCAACGGCAATGACGGCACGATCGGCCCGATGACCGACGACCAGTTCGCCGGCACAGTCTATCTGGGCCTGCTTGGGACGGTGATTGCCGCGGCGCTGTTCGCCTCCGGCCAGCGCTTCGGTGCCATGGCGCGCCAGGCCGGCATCTGGATCGCTGTCCTCGTCATGCTGGTCGTCGGCTACGAATACCGCTTCGAACTGCAGGAAACGGCAAGCCGGGTCACCTCCGGCCTGATGCCGGGCAAGCCGGTGACGATGGAAGACGTCAATGGCGACCTGTCGGTCACCGTGAACAGAAGCGGACGCCATTTCGAGGTTCTCGGCACCGTCAATGGCGAGCGGCAACCCTTCATGATCGACACCGGCGCGTCGACCGTCGTGCTGACGGAAACGAATGCGCGCAAGGCCGGTTACGATCCCGACACGCTCGACTTCCGGATCCCCGTCTCGACGGCGAACGGCGTGACCATGGCGGCGCGCATCTCGGATGTGGAGATCGTCATTGGCGGGATCGGGCGGCAAAACATGATCGCGCTGGTCGCCCGTGACAATCAGCTCGCCTCGAACCTTCTCGGCATGAACTTCCTCGACACCTTGTCGTCCTTCGAGTTCCAGCGCGACCGCATGATTCTGCGGAACTGACCCGGCCTAGAGCACGCTGTAGAAGAACCGCGCCGCGACCACGAACATGAAGATGCCGAAACTGACTTCGAGCTGACGCTTCTTCAGCCCGTGCGCCAGACGCACGCCGAGCGGCGCGACCAGAAGCGTGATCGGGATGATCAGCGCGACGGCGAGCCAGTTGACGAAGCCCGTCGAGAGAAACGGAAGCCCCGCCTCGCCCCATCCGGCCCAGATCGAACCGATAAAACCGGGAATGGATATCAGCACACCAACACCCGCCGACGTCGCCACCGCCTGGTGGATAGGCCGGTTGAAAAGCGTCATGAAGGTGTTGTTGAGCACGCCGCCGCCGATGCCCATCAGCGTCGACAGGAAACCGATGATCGCGCCGATACCGAAGCGCGCGACACCGGTCGGCAGATCGTCGCCGATCCGCCAGCCCGGCCGGTTCAGGATCAGGCGAAGCCCGACGAGAATCGAGATAACCGCAAAGACGATGCGCAAGCCGCTGCCGGATATCGATGCGAAAACGAGCGTGGCGAGCAGCACGCCGGTCGGAATCGCGAAGATGTAACTCTTCAGCAGCTCCATATCGACCGCGCCTTTGGCTCGATGCGACAGGAAGGATCGGATGGATGTTGGAACGATGATGGCGAGCGAAGTGCCGACCGACAAATGCATGCGCAGCGAATCCTCGACACCGACAATGCCGAAAACCTGGTAGAAGATCGGCACCAGAACAGCACCGCCTCCGATGCCGAAAAGGCCCGCGAGGACACCGGCGACCAGTCCCGCACCGGCGAGAGCCAGCACCAGCCCCGCCACTTCCATGATCGTCACATCACCCATTCCGGAACTCGTCCCCCGCAGCCAGAAATACGGCCAAGAATACTGCCAGATGACCGGTTTCAGGGAGCTTGGCAAGCCACGGCGCCGTCAGGCCGCTGCACGTTGAACCGCGGTGATCTTTTCCAGCGCGTCGCGCAAAACCTGACCGTCCGCACCCGGTAGCACGGCTTGCGTCGAAAGGTGCTGGCGCCAACCTCGCGCACCGGGCATGCAGTGGAACAGTCCGACCATATGGCGCGTCACATGGTTCGCCTTTCCGCCCTCGGCGACATGCCGGTCGATATAGTCGGCCATCGTCAGTACGACGGAGTGCAGATCGACCGAAGCGCCGGCTTCGTCGTAAATCGTGCTGTCCGCGTCGATCAAAAGGCCCGGGTTGTGATAGGCCGCGCGGCCCAGCATGACGCCGTCAACATGCCGCAGATGCTCGACCGCCTGATTCAAATCCTGAATACCGCCATTTATCCCGATGAAAAGGCTGGGATAATCGGCTTTCAGGCGATAGACGATGTCATAGTCCAGCGGCGGGATATCCCGGTTCTCCTTCGGGCTTAGACCCTCCAGCCATGCCTTGCGGGCGTGCACCCAAATCGCATCCGTCCCCGCATCGGCGACCTGTCGCGCCAGATCGAACAAGGCCGTTTCCGGGTCCTGCTCATCGACGCCGATACGGCATTTCACGGTCACCTGCTGCCCTGCGGGCGCGGCCTCTTTCATCGCCTCGACACAACGCGCGACAAGCGCCGGCTGCAACATCAGGCAGGCGCCGAACGTTCCTGACTGGACACGATCCGACGGACAGCCGACATTGAGATTGACCTCGTCATAGCCGAACCCCGCCGCGATCCTCACCGCTTCCGCCAGCTTCTCCGGGTCGCTGCCACCCAGTTGCAGCGCCACCGGATGCTCGGCCGCGTCATAACCGAGCAGGCGCTCCCGAACGCCATGGATCACGGCATCCGCCACCACCATCTCGGTATAAAGCAACGCCCGTCGCGTGAGCTGGCGATGAAAATATCGACAATGCCGATCGGTCCAATCCATCATCGGCGCGATGGCGAGACGCTGGGATGCGCTAATCGGCGATTTCCTTTCGTCTTCCAATACTCAGTCCATATCTCTGATTTTTACCGACGCCTCGTATCGGCTAATTTCGTGCCTTTTTGGCTTGGAACGTACAACACATGTTGTGCCGCTAAAGCTACCTCGCAAAGGGTTCTCGCAAGGACGGTTCTGTAGCATGGCTTGCACAGATTGTCATAAAGCGCGGCGGCAAGATGGTACTGCCCGAAAACGCCAGATTCGGTCGACGGCCAATGCCTGAGACCGGCGCGGTCAATCCGGCGCACTTGAAGCCACGCTCAAATGCGGGGTGAGCGGGATCCTTGTCCCGACTCTCACGGACGCGATATGCCTCTAAATCCGGCCTGCTGCCGATTATTTCGGGAGGCCCGTAGCGGCATCCAGATCGATGCGCCTGTGGAAGACGGCCACCGCCATGGCCGAGGCCGCTTAGGCCAAGAGCCTCAACGGCTCTTCCATGGCATTGGCGAAACTGTCGAGAAAGGCCACTGCGGCTTCGTCGGGCAACACATCGGGATCGGCACAGAGGAGCGCCGCAAGCGCTTCACCGCCCGCGACTATGTTGAGCCGAAGCCGAAGCGCACGCCCCGGCAACAACGGCATGAGCACGGGCGAGACCCGACCAGCCTCAAGGAACTGGACCGACAGAATCGCCTCGGCCTCTGCGTCATCTCGCTCGCTGTCGAGTGCCTCAAGGCGTGCCTGCCTCTGAACCCCGACAGAGTGATCACTGGACATTGCGAGGAGTTTCTGCCGACCACCGGATTCAAGCGCCAGATCGCGGTTGGCCATGGCGTCGGACAAGTCGAGTTCGGCCAACGCCCGCCCCGCCGCGCGCAGAGCGATATCCTCGATCGACAACGCAAGGCCCGCTGCATCAACATCATCGATGAACCGACGCAGCGAGGTGAGAGCTATCTGCGCCGCAAAGGCTGAAGGAATACGCGCGGGCCCGGGCCTATCAGTTCTTACGGCCGGTTCATTGGGTGCGTTCAGCACATCGGCGGCAACAATCCGACCGAATGGGCCGGTGCCGATGATCGCGTCGAGCGCCAGCGAACGCTCCTTCGCGAGCTTGCGCGCATAGGGCGAGGCTTTCTGCCGCACAACTGCAGGAATCATGCCGAAATCCCGCCGATTCGACCACCCATCGGGATGACCTGACCAACCTCGGCTTCGATTGAAGTGACCTTGCCCGAGACCGGAGCCTCGATCTCGACCACCGCCTTGTCGGTCTCGATTTCAGCGACGAGTTCGCCACTGGTTACCGTATCGCCAAGCCCCTTGACCCAACGAACCAGCGTGCCCTCGCTGACCGTGAGATCTCCAAACGGCATCAGGATGTCTTCCTCTCCGTCCTTTCCGGCAGTTGCCGGCGCGGGAGATTCCGGAGCCGCCGACGGGGGAGCCGAGGGCGAAGCGATCGGCGCAGGCGCGGGCGCGACAACCGGATGGCCGCTCCCCTGCCCCATCCAGTGATCGGGCACCGGTGGCAGGCCGTCGACTATGCCTTGCGCCGCCTCGACGATACGCTGCGCGGTGACCAGCATCGCCTGTTCGAGAACCGGCGCGAAGGGATGCGAAACCGGCAGCGTGTGAAGCCGTCCCGGCGGCGCGTCCAACTCGTCGAAGGCCAGTTCGTTGATCGCCTGCGCGATCTCCCCGCCCATGCCGCACATGGCCCAGGCTTCGTCCACGATCAGCAGACGGTGAGTCTTGCGCACGCTCTCCACCACGGTATCGATATCGAAGGGCACGATCGTGCGAGGATCGATGATTTCCGCCTCGATCCCTGCCGCGGCCAGCGTTTCGGCGGCTTTCATTGCCTGACCAACCAGCTGTCCGCTGGCGACAATGGTGATGTCCTGGCCGGCGCGCGCGATCCGCGCGACGCCAAAGGGGACGTAGTGCTCGCCCTCGGGAACTTCCCCCTTCGATGCGTAAAGCGCCTTGGGTTCCAGCATGACGACGGGGTCCGAAGCACGCAGCGCGGTCTTCATCAACCCCTTTGCATCGGCCGGATTCGAGGGCACGCAAACGATCAGCCCGGGCATTTGTGCGAAGATCGGATGGTAAGCACCGCTGTGGTGCGGACCCGAACTGCGCAAAGCACCCGCCCCGGCGCGCAGCACGAAAGGCGCGTTCATGCCGCCATTCGACATGTAGCGCAGCTTGGCACCCTGCAACAGGATTTGCCCCGCCGCCTCGAAAGCAAAATCGGCAAACATCACGTCGGACACGGTTCGCGCACCGATGGCAGAAGCGCCGATGGCCGCCGCTGTAAAGGCCTGTTCCGAAATCGGCGTGTCGATCATGCGTTCGGCACCGAACTCGGCCCAGAGATTCTTGGTATGGGCAAAGCTGCCGCCACGCTCGCCGGTGCCCTCGCCAAAATAGAGAATGGCGTCATTGGCGCGCATCTCCTCGGCGATGCCGTCACGCACAGCTTCCAGCCATCCCTGCACGCGGCTCGCGCCGGCGGCGGGCGCGGCCAGCGCAACAGGCGGGTTGATCGGATCGGCAAAGACATGACGGCGGACCGACGCCGGATCCGGCATCGGCGAACGGCGCGCGAATTCCAGCGCCTCGTCGATAATCCCGTCGATTCGCGTCTCGATATCCGTCAGTTCCTGCACGCTTGCAATGCGATATTCCTCGACCAGCTTCTCGCGGAACCGGTCGATGGGATCGCGCGCCTTCCATTCGTCGATCTCCTCCTGCGAGCGGTAGGTGCCGGCAACGGGATCGCCTTCATGGTGGCCAACCGTGCGATAGGTACGCGTTTCGATCAGCGTGGGCCCTTTTCCGGAGCGGGCGCGTTGCGTCGCCTCGGCCATCACTGTCCAGACGGCAAACACATCGTTCCCGTCAACCGAAACGCCGGGCATGCCATAGCTTGCAGCCTTGCTGGCAATGTCGGTGTTCAACGTCGTTTCGCTCAGCGGCGTCGCCGTCGCGTAGAGATTGTTTTCGCAAACGAAGATCGTCGGAGCCCGTTGGATCGCCGCGAAATTCAGCGCCTCGTGGAAGGCACCGTGATTGCTGGCCCCGTCACCGAAAAAGGTGACGCCGATCGCATCTGTTCCAAGGGCTCGCGCGCCAAGGCCGATACCGACAGCCTGGCCGATCCCGGCACCGACGACACCGTTGGTGCCGAATAATCCGACGCTGCGGTCGTAAAGGTGCATCGTGCCGCCACGACCGCCGCAGATCCCGTCGACCTTGCCGAAAAGCTCCGCCATGACGCCGGCCGGATCAGCGCCTTTGGCCAGCGCGTGCCCATGACCTCGATGGGTGGATGTCACCCAGTCACTGTGTTGAAGATGCGCGCAAACGCCGACCGCACTGGCCTCTTGCCCAAGATAGAGGTGCAGGAAGCCCGGCGTTTCGCCCTTGCGGCATGCAGCCTGCGCGACAGTCTCAAACTTGCGCAAGAGCACCATCTTCTCAAACAAACCAAGCATTGTGGATGCAGCCGGCAAATTCGCCTGGCTTCCATTCCGCGACTGAGCCGCACGTGAACTCTGGTCCAAGTTTCCTCCTTCGACGATCAGGCCTCGCCTATCTTTCGAAACTCACATAGTAGTATAATAGCATAATGGCAATTCGGAAATTTCCACGGTCGAAGCGAACGGACGCAGCATCGCTTGACCTGGCCCGATCCATTCATGATAATATACTATTATAATTTAATGTCGAGAATGGAAGCTCCATGACATCCGAACAGGCTGCGGCGAGGTTCAACGCCCGGAGGTTGCCGACCTTCGCCAATGCAACGCAGCTAGCCGCGGGTTCAGCGCCGGCACGGGCGGCTGACGTGACTCGCGTGCAAACACTGACCTCCCAGCGCCGCGTCGCCGCCGATCCCCGGGTCGGCATCCGGCACACGGCGCCCGCCGCGGTCGTTGTCGTCAATACCGACGACGACCGCGGCACCCCGCGCAACGCGGCAAAAAGGTGATGGCGTCAGGCGATCGCGAATGGACGGTGGAAGCTCATCGCAATCAGCACGGGATGCCGGTCAATCGCCGGTTACCCGAGGATTTCCATCACCACGGCCAACAACTCGATCTGGATTTCACGGTGCTGGAAGGCACCGAATGAAACAGGCGGCACGACAAGACCGCGACAAGGGAGAAGAAATGAAGTTCCTGCGCTATGGCCCTAAGGGCGACGAACGGCCGGCAATGCTGGACGCTGCGGGCAATATCCGCGACCTGGCGGAGCATTGCGACGACATCGATGGGGCGATGTTGGCCAATCTCAACCGTATCGGATCGCTCGATCCGACCTGCCTGCCGCTGGTCGAAGGCAATCCCAGGATCGGGCCCTGCGTAGCGGAGACCGGGAAATTCATGTGTATCGGTCTCAACTATGCCGACCACGCCGCCGAAGGCAATCTGGCGGTTCCGCCCGAGCCGGTGTTGTTCATGAAGGCCACGTCGAGCATTTCCGGCCCCGACGACCCGATTGTCCTGCCGCGTGGCTCGGAGAAAACGGATTGGGAGGTCGAGCTCGGAGTCGTGATCGGGCGCGCGGCAAAATATGTCACCGAAGCTGAGGCGCTCGATCATGTCGCCGGGTTCTGTCTGATCAACGATGTTTCCGAACGCAGCTATCAGTCTGACCGGGCAGGCCAATGGACGAAGGGAAAAAGCTGCGACAGCTTTGGACCGATCGGCCCCTGGCTCGTGACACCGGACGAGATTGGCGATCCGCAGGATCTGCCACTTTGGCTTTCGGTCAATGGCGAGACGATGCAAAACGGCAGCACGAGCAACATGATCTACGGGGTGCGGTTCCTGATTTCCTATCTCAGCACCTTTTTCACCCTCCACCCCGGGGACATAATCACGACCGGCACGCCGGCGGGCGTCGGCCTCGGAATGACGCCGCCGCGCTATCTGAAAGCGGGTGATATCGTAGAGCTGGGAATCGACGGGCTCGGTCGACAAAGGCAAGTGGTCACCGCGGAATAATTCGGCGAACTAGGGAGGGCACGATGGAGATCGATCTGGAAGGAAGGGTCGCGATCGTCACCGGCGCGGCCGGGGCGATAGGCCGCGCGATATCGCGGCGACTGGCCGACAATGGCGCGCGCGTGGTGATCGCCGATATCGACCTCGCCGGCGCCGAGGCTTTCGCCGCCACCCTGCCCGGCGCGATGGCCTGCCACATCGACATCGCCGATGAGGCGTCCGTCGCCTCGGGTGTTGCCGCGATACTCGACCGCTTCGGCCAGATCGACATTCTGGTGAACAATGCCGGCATCAACACCCATGCGCATCGGGTCAATATCGACGTCTTCCCGCGCGCGGAATGGGACAGGATTCTGCGGGTCGATCTGGATGGCACCTATCTGATGAGCAAGGCTGCACTGGCGCCAATGCTGGCGCGGGGGGCGGGCGGACGGATTATCAACATCGCCTCGGTGGTCGGCCTCGCCGCGATGCGCCTGCAAAGCCCTTTCGTGGCAGCGAAAGCCGGGCTCATCCACCTGACACGGTCGATGGCGCTGGAACTGGCGCCGCAAGGTGTGCTGGTAAACGCGATCGCGCCCGGCTCTGTTCTGTCCGAAGGCACACGCGCCCTGTTTTACAGCGAGGACGGCTCCTTCGCCGGGCGCACCGCCGAATTCATGGACCAGGTGCCGATGGGCCGTCCCGGCACGCCGGAAGAGATCGCCGAGCCCGTGCTTTTCCTAGCTTCTCCGGCTGCGGCCTATGTGAACGGCCAGACGCTCACCGTTGATGGCGGATGGACCGCAGGATATCCGATATGAGGACCGAAATGCGAATCGAGCTTGATGGCAAACTGGTGGCCATGACGGGTGCGGTGACGCGCGTAACCGAAGCTTTGGGCGAAGCGCTGTCTGCGAACGGCGCGACGGTCGCCCGAGATCACACGGAACTACCCGACATCCTGATCGTCGCCCTCCCCCTCATTCCGGATGGCGGCTTCGACTGGTCGGAACTGCATGCACAGGCGCGGGAAACGGGCCTGGCCATGAAGGCCCGTGGTTCCGGTCGTATCGTCTTTCTGATGTCGGCCATGGCGGCCATTCCGATGCGGCGGCATCCGGACTATTCGGTCGAGATGGCCGCCGTTCTGGCCGCTCTGCGAGGCCTGGCCATGTCGCTCGCACCGGAGGTGGTTGTGAACGGGATAGGAGCCGGTACCATCGGCGACCCGGCCTGCGCCGGCGACACGGTGATGATAGGCCACACCCCGATTGGCCGTGCGGGAACAATCGACGACATCTGTAATGCGGTCCTGTTCCTGTGCGATCCGCTCAACAGCTATCTGAACGGACAATTGCTCCCCGTCGATGGCGGATGGAGTGTCGGCTATGGCCGCAGCTTCTGACCTTCTCCGTCTGGCACAGAGACAGGAGGCAAGATCTCCTCGCCGTCGCGCCATACCGGTCCGTTCAGGGCAGCAGTCTGGCAAGCAGACCGCCGTCGGCTCGAACCGCGCTTCCGGTCACGAAACTCGACGCGTCGGAAAGCAGGAAGGCGATGACGGCGGCAATCTCTGACGGTTCCGCGATCCTGCCGACCTTGTCCTGCGAGAAGCTGAGGCCGACCGCTTCCGCGCCACCGGCCTCGTCCAACCCGTCCAGAGTCATCCGCGTGGCAACCGAACCGACAATGACCGAATTGACCCGTATCCGGTCGCACGCATAGTCCAGCGCCATCTGTCGCGACAACGCGGCAATCGCCCCCTTGGTCGCGGCATAGGCCGGCACGCCGGGCACGGTTGCTTCGGCGTGAACCGAGGCAATGTTGACAACGGAGCCGCCCCCGGCCGCCCGCAACAGGGGCAAGGTGGCCCGGCAGACCCGGAAGACGGCGGTCAGGTTCACGGCGAGTGTCCTGTCCCATTCCGCGTCGGAAAGATCCTCGAGCCGCTTTCCGGTCGGGTATATCCCTGCGGCATTGACCACACCGTCAAGCCCGCCGAAGGCATCGGTTGCTGCAGCAACGGCGGCGCGAACATCCGCGTCGCGCGTCAGATCGGCTTCGTGAAACAGGAAGGACTGGTCACCCAACTCGGACGCCAGCGCACGACCGGCGGCACCGTCAAGCCCCACCGCTGCAACCTGAGCATCATTTTCGAGCAGATGCCGGCAGGTCGCCGCACCGATACCGGTGGCACCTCCGGTCACAAGGATGCGCTTGCCAGCCAGCAAGACTCAGGCCTCCATGGCCATGGCCAGATTTCGGGCCTGCGCCTCGGCCACTTCGCGCATAACACGCTCCTCATCGCCCTCACCGCGCCGGAACTCGCCAACGATTTCGCCATCGGCGACGGTCAGACAACGATCGCACAGCCCGATCAATTCCTCCAGCTCCGAAGATACGATCAGAAGCGCCACACCCTTGCCGGCCAACTCGACGATCAACCGATAGATCTCGGCGCGCGTCGCGGCGTCGACCCCCTTGGACGGCTCGTCCAGAAGCAGGATGCGCGGCGTCCGCATGAGCACGCGCGCAAATAGGAGCTTCTGTTGATTGCCACCGGAAAGCTGCGCGACCGAAGACGTGGCAGACGGCGCCTTGACCGACAACTCGCGCATCGCCCTCTCGATCTCCGCCATCTCGCGATCGGCATCGACGAAGAAGTTGGAGGAGACTGCGGAAAGATTGCCGATCGTGATATTCATGCCCACCGGCAGGTTAAACAAAAGCCCGTCATGTTTGCGGTCCTCCGTCAGGAGAGCGATGCCGGCAGCACGCGCGTCCCTTGGCGATGCGATCCGGATCGGAGTGCCATCGACCTTGATCGTGCCAGTGGCTGGCACGCGGCCATAAATCCCATGCAGGATTTCGCTCCGCCCCGAACCGAGCAATCCGGCAAGGCCGACGATCTCGCCGGCGGCAACGTGGAAGGACACATCGCGCGCGCCATAAATGGCGCCGGTATGCCCGGGTACGTTCAAACCCTCCACCTCCAGCATTTTGTGTTCCGTCGGCTCATCGGTCCGCTCGGGGAACAATTGCTGCAAGCGCCGGCCCGACATCGCAAAGATGAACTTGTCCTGATCGAACTCGGCACGGTCGAATTCATCACCGACCCGCCCGTCGCGCAACACCGTGGCATGGTCACAGAGGTCCAGCACTTCCGGAAGCCGGTGAGTGATGTAAATGATGGTCTTACCCTGGGCCTTGAGCCGGCGAAGGACCGCGAACAGCGCGGTAACTTCCTGGCCGGACAGCGACGATGTCGGTTCGTCCAGCATAAGCACGTCAGGATTGGCTGAAATAGTCCGCGCGATCATCACCAGATGACGCTGCGCCCCGGTGAGCGAGGCGACTATGGCACGCGGATTGATGGCGATGCCCATTTCGGAGAAGATTTCGCGCGTTTTCTCGAGCACGAGAGGACGGTTCACACCAATCCCGCCAACGCCCATATGCCCGGCGAAGACATTTTCCGCGACGGTCAGCTGATCAAGAACCTCGATTTCCTGAGGAACATAGCCAATGCCCGCGCCACGAGCGTCATCGGGCGAGCGAAAGGCGCAGGGCTTGCCGGAAAGCAGAAGTTCGCCTTCGTAAGCACCGGCGCGATAGACACCGTTCATGATCTTGACCAGCGTCGACTTGCCGGCACCATTCTGCCCCAGAAGCGCGTGAATGTCGCCTCGACGAACCTTCATGTCCACGCCGCGCAGAGCCTGGACTCCCGCGAAGGATTTGCAGATGGCACGGGTTTCGATGGCGTAGTCGGCACTCACGGCATTCTCCTTGGGCCAATCCGGGCGGAGAGACTCCGCCCGGAAGATCGGCTTACTGACCCGCGCGGTCCAGCATTTCGTAATAGGGCTGCAGGTCATCCGCGGTGATGACCGGCGCCGGGAGCGGGTTCAGGTAGTCGACCTCCTCACCCTGCGCCAGGCGGCCAAGCAGTTCCGCTACAAGCGCACTTTCCTCGTAGAGCGGTTGGGCGACAAGGCCGTAGGCCTCACCGTCGCGCACCAGATCGAGGTTCTGGCGAATGTAGTCCATGCCAATGATGACAAGTTCCCTGTCGGCCTTGCGCGATGCGGATGCCCAGGTCTGGATCGAGTTGCCCGTCGTCCCGAACGCAGCAACGACATCCGGGTTCGCAAGCAACATCGCCACGGCCTTGGATTCCGCAGCCGACGGATCGAAACCTTCCATCTCGGTTGGCAGGACAACAATGTCCGGGAAATGCTCGGCAATCGTGGCCCGAAACGCATCCGACATCGTGTTCTCGGTATCGTTCGATGCGCCTTGCGTCAGTGCGACGGTTCCCTTGCCGCCAAGCTGTTCGCCGATTGCCATTGCGGCATTGTAACCGGCATTGGAGATATCCTCGCCGATAGCGGCCGCAAGGCCGGGAACCGAGCCCTCTTCCGGCAGAACATGCCACGTCACCACAGGCAGGCCCTCGCCGGCCAGATCCGTCATGTAGGAATAGACTGCCGGGTCGGGACCATAAACGCCGACGGCATCGTATTCGGTCCGCGCCAATGCGGCTTCTGCGAGCGGAATCGTCGCTGCGACGTCCCAGTTGGTTGCGCTCGGGTCGCCGACGACTTCGCACTCATATTCCAGTTCAGCGCATTTCTCGAGAAACCCGGCCTGCATCAGGCGATGAACCGGATGGCCGCGCATCGGCTGCACCCACAGCAGGCGCACAGTATCATCGGCAACGGCTGGCGCTACCAGCCCCAGACCGGATACCAACAGTGCTCCGGTCAGTGCGGTTCGACCGAACACACCGGGCAGTCCCTTGAATTTCAACATGATGTCTCCTCTCTATTGTCGCCGCCCGTTTCTCGAGCGGTCGTACCCACGCAAACCCAATGGGCTGCGCCTCCTTCTTGGGAAGCGGCGTCAGCCGCCTATCCCGCGTTACCGCTCGCCAGATAGCGGCGCCGCAGAATGTCCAGCCCAACCGCCAGCACCATGATCACGCCCACCGCGATCTGCTGCCAATTGGCATCGACACCGATAATGACCAGCCCACTTTGGACGACGCGCAGCAGCAGGATTCCGATAACCCCGCCAACCACGGTACCGGCGCCGCCAAACAGCGAGACCCCGCCAACCACCACACCGGCGATAACCACAAGTTCCCAGCCCGAGCCGACCGTTGTCGTCGCGGTTGACATGTCGGCCATGACAAACATCCCCGCGACCGCGGCCAATGCGCCAACCGTCATGAAAGACGCAATCTTGTAGCGGTCGGTGTTGATACCGACGAGCCTCGCAACCTCCTTGTTGCCACCGGTCGCATACAGATTGCGGCCGACCGCGGTTCTGCGCAGCACCGTGTCCGCGACGATCAGAGCCATGATGAAAAAGGCAAAACTCCAGCCAAGGCCAAAACCAAGATTGGTACGGCCAATGGCGGTAACCGCTTCCGGGAGCGGATAGACGGGGTAGCCACCGGTTACGACCTGAATGAGCCCCTGGCCCACAAACAGGACGCCCAGGGTCTGGATGAAAGCCGGGATACCCAGCTTGACCACGACCAGCCCGTTGACCAGGCCCAGGAGAAGTCCCACGCCGACGCCGCCCAGGAGCGCGATCGGCACCGGCAACGCCAAAGCCGTCATCAGCTTGGCTGCCACCACTGCGGAAAGGCCCGCTACCGAGCCGACAGAAAGGTCGAACTCACCGGAAACCATCAGAACCGTCTGCCCGATGGCTATGATGCCAACGAACGAGACCACATTGAGAATCGCACGAACATTGCGAGCCGACATGAAAGCGGGCTCGATCATCCAGAAAAAGCCGGCCAGCAAGACCAGCGCCGCGATCACGCCTACCTCACCTCCGGTGACCAGACGCATCGTGATTTTACGCAAAGCTGAACTCTGTGCGCCCGGCATCAGAGCCCCATCGGCCTCGGCCATCCGCTTCTCCCTTTTGCACGTACCACGCCGAAGCACAGTCCTCCAATTTGTGGGGTGTTAGCACACTTCGGCATTGTAGTATACTATTATAATCGCTTATTGAGATTTCGCTGTGCATTTTTCCGGATAAGCCCCGGTCGCGTTGGACGGCGACGGTAAACCATTATCAACAATGGGAGATTTGATGTGGAAGATTCCCTGATCGCCGAATTGCAGGCAACCCTGGGCAAAGATTCGGTACGAACCGGAGATATGATTCCCTCGCGAAACTGGGCTGATGCGGCCGGTCTGCCGCCCACTGCCCCGGCGGCCCTGATTCTTCCGCGCAGCAGCGCCGAGGTATCCGCCGCTCTGACCCTTTGCAATGACCATGGACGGCCGGTGGTTCCACAGGGCGGCATGACCGGACTTGCGGGCGGCGCACATCCACTCGAGGGTGAAATCGCGATTTCGCTCGAACGCATGGTCGGCATAGTGGAAGTCGACTTGCTGGGCGGCACCATTACCGCACTGGCAGGAACGCCGTTGCAGATGGCGCAGGAGGCGGCAAACGACGCAGGCCTCCTGCTTGGGGTCGATCTGGGCGCGCGCGGCAGTTGCACCGTCGGCGGCACGGTCGCGACCAATGCCGGCGGAAATCAGGTGCTGCGCTATGGCATGACCCGCGCCAATGTACGCGGAATGGAAGTGGTATTGGCAGACGGGCGCATCGTCAGCACGCCCGGAAAAATGCTCAAGAACAACACCGGCTATGACTGGACCCAGCTTTTCATCGGATCGGAAGGAACGCTTGGTATCGTAACGCAGGTCACATTTGCCCTGCATCCATTGCCGCAATCGATCGATTCCGCCTTGGTCAAAGTTGCCGATACGGCCGCCGCGCTGAAACTTCTCGGCGAGTTGGGCAAACGATTGCCTGCCGGCCTTCTCGTCTTCGAGGCGATGTGGCGGGAGTTCTATGACATCGCAACCGGCACTATGGGCCTGACAGCCCCGGTCCCCGCCGGTGACGGGGTTTTCCTTCTGATCGAAGCGCCTGGCACCGGCGATGACGGCTTCATCGAAGCCCTATCGACCAACCTCGAGACTGGTCTGGTTCTCGACGCCGTGATTGCACAATCAGATACCGATCGCGCCAGTTTCTGGAGTCTGCGCGAGTCGGTTTACGAACATGGTCGACATTTCCCGCCCATGATCGGATTCGATATCTCGATTCCGCTTGAGCGGATGGAAGCCGCGGTCGAAGCCCTTCGACACAGAATCGGCGAAACTTTTCCCGACGTGCCATGGGTGGTTTTCGGCCATCTGGCCGACTGCAATCTTCACGTCAATGTTATGCCCAAACAGTCCGGACCGGAGACACGGAAGGCCGTTTCGGACACTGTTTATGGTGTCGTGGCGGATTTCGGCGGATCGGTTTCGGCCGAGCACGGGATCGGCAGGCTGAAGCAGCCCTATCTGGATCTCACCCGATCACCGACCGAAATTGCCTTGATGGCCGATATCAAGCGAATGCTCGATCCGGGCAACATCCTGAATCCCGGGCGTATTCTCGCCGCCGGGTAGATCTGGAAAAACCGGCTGGGACTCGGGCATCGACGGGGACAATGTCGGCCACATGGTCGCCTTCCGAGCCAGCTTGTCTTGGGGTGGCGCCATCACTAGACTGCGTGTCTACAGCTCACCGAAAATCCCGATTGCCCGCCGTGCCCCCAACCGAAGACCAGCAGCCTATTCGCGGCACCGCATCCTTCTCAAAATTCGTCCGCGTCCTGCAGTTCGTTGCGGATGCCCCCGGCCGGGTCAGCGTCACCGATATCGCGCAGGCCACCGGCATACCCCGCCCCTCCGCGCATCGCATCGTTTCGGCGCTGCTGCAGGAAGGGATGCTGGCGGAGCAGGCCGGCATGCGCGGTCTGGCGCTTGGATCACGGCTCATCAGCCTCGCCTACCGCAGTTGGGACGAACTTGAACTGCGCAGGGTAGCGCGACCCCACATCGAGAAGCTGAACCAACACCTTGACGAGACCGTCCATCTCGCGATCAACGCCGGTTCGGAAATGGTCTATGTGGACAAGCTGGAAAGTCGCCGGGCGGTGCGAATGACTTCAAGGCTTGGAACCCGCGTATCGCTGCACGCCAGCGCGGTCGGCAAGGCCTGGCTCGCCGCGCAGCCGGTGGACCGGCAACACGAACTGACCGCCGGCCTCGCGCTTTCGTCCTTCACACCGCATACCATTACCGATCATCAGAAGCTCGATGCCGAAATCGCGCTGACGCGCGAACGTTCATACGCCCTCGACTTGCAGGAAAGCGAACTCGACATCTGCTGCTACGGGAAGGCGATCGTCGGATCGGGCCAGGTGCTTGGTTGTGTCAGCCTCAGCCTTCCACGCTATCGTTTCGACGAGCTCGCCCCGGAACCCGCGATAACCGCCATCGAAAACTGCGTCTCGGGTATCGCCCAGGACATGAGCCGGCAGCTCGGGCTTTAGCCGATCGCTCAATAGGTTGCCCGACCGCCGGAAAGGTCGAACACCGCACCGGTGTTGAAGGTGCAGGAGTCGGAACACAACCACAGCACCATCTCGGCCACTTCTTCCGGTTCGCCCAGACGGCCAAGCGGCGATTTGGCGATCATCGTGTCGACATGCTCCTTGCTCATCTGCTCCAGCAAGCTGGTCCTGACCGCAGCCGGAGCAATCGCGTTCACCAGAATCCGGCTGCCCGCAAGCTCCTTGCCCCACGATTTGGTCAAGGCCAGCACGGCTGCCTTGCTTGCACTGTAGGGCCCGGCATTGGGCGTGCCTTCTTTACCGGCCAGTGAGGCGATATTGACGATGCGCCCGCCGGATCCGTTTCTGAGCGCCGGCAACAGGCTCCGCGTCACATGGAACACACCGCCGAGATTAACATCCATGATGCGCTGCCAGGCCTCGACAGGGTACTCCTCGAGACTGGCCGTCGGCCCGGCGTAACCGGCATTGTTGACCAGAATGTCGATCTTCGGATGGCGCCGCAGGGTCTCCGCGGCCGCGTTGGCTGTGGACACGGGGTCGGATACATCGACAGCGATGGCCTGCTCTTCGGGCAGGCCGCCGGGATCGAGGTCCCAGACAATCACGGTCGCGCCACACGATCGCAGTTGCGTAGCGATCGCCGCACCGATGCCTGTGCCCCCACCCGTGATCACCGCAACACGGCCCGAGAAGTCATAGCTTGCGCGATTTTCCATCAAAACGTCCTGAGTGAGTGTCGGATGCCGAACCGGCCCAATTCGCAAAATTGGGCCTATTGATCATGGCTACTATCCACATTATGATAATTATGTCTACATATTGGACATCATTATTGGATCGTTTTTGATCCGCTCGAGGAGATGCCATGAGCCAGAGCAAAGCAGTCCCCGGCGAAAACGCCGAGGCTACGCAGAAGACCATGCCTTATCAGTTCGACCAGCCGCGCGAGATGCGGCCGGATCTGGTCGTCCCATCCGCCGTTCCCGATGATGAAAGGGTCTGGGTGCCACAATCCGAGAATGTCTGGTTCCGCCCGCTCTGCCTGAATGTGTCGGCCGGTTACTGGATGAACCTGTTGCGCGTGAGACGCTCTGGCGTGCTCAGCCGCCATCGTCACCCTGCCCCGGTTCATGGCTATGTGATTAAAGGGAGTTGGCGCTATCTTGAGCATGACTGGATCGCCACCGAAGGTGGCTACGTGTTCGAGCCACCTGGCGACACCCACACATTGGTCGTCGATGAAGACGTCGAGGAGATGATCACGCTCTTCAACGTGAACGGCTGCATGTACTACGTCGACCCCTGGGGCAAGAACATCGGCTACGAGGATGTCTTCACCAAAATCGACATGTGCCGTGCCCACTACGATTCCATTGGATTGGGCGCGGATTTTGTCGATCAATTCATCCGTTGATGCGAGGCGAACAAACATCGTTTCGCAACAGCTGACGCCGTAAGCGCCGCTGTTGCAGCGGCTTCGGACGTCCGCTCGGTCCACACGGCCGAGCGGATAAGGAGGGATGCGGCGACGGAGCGGAGGTCCCCTCCGCGGAGGCCGTCAGCTTTCTTCGAGAGGGATGTCGTAGGAAAGGACGAAATGTTCCGACGGCGCGGCGGTAATCGTCACCTCCACCGCGCGCTGCTTGTCCGTGAGATAGACCATCTCGGTCGACATCAGCGGGCTACCGGCAGCGACACCCAACTCCCGCGCCTGCGCTTTGCTTGCCACCTCGGCGCGAGCCGTAACCAGGACTCGCTCGATCCGGATGCTCAGGCAACGTTGCAGGTTTCGGAAAACCAGTTTGTCGGTGAAATCCGACACCTTCATCTTCTCGCCGATGTCGGGCGGGAAAAAGGTGGTGATCAGTGTCTTGATCTGGCCGTCTTTGGACAGGTGGCCGCGCAGACACCAGCCCGCCTCGCCCGGCGCGAGGCCAAAATGCGCCTCTGCCAGCGGACTTTTCTCCAGCGCGTAGGAATTGATAACCAGAACCGTACCGCTGGTCGACGCCACGAGATCTTCCAGCGATTCATACCGCGTTCCGGCCCGCACAGTCGGGCTCTTTGCCGTCACCTTGGCCGGTTTGGCCGAGCGTTTCTGGATCAATCCGAGGTCTTCCAGCTCGCGAAGAGCCCGTCGCACCGTGATAAGACTCACGCCGAGATGCGCCTCAATCTCCGCTTCCTTGGGCAGGTCGGTTCCGACCTCGATGTCGCCCCGGACGATCATTCCGCGAATCAGATCAGCAAGTTGCTGATAGAGTGGCCCGTCCTCTCGCGAGAGCTTGTTACGCGGAAAACGGTCGATGATTGAAGCGGCGGAGACCATTCTTTACCTGCTCGGATATCTGAATCTCTTCAGCTATTATCATACTTGCTTGGCTTATGTGTAACCAGCGCCGCTGTTTTCACACGCAACCTTAGTCGCGCCAGTCGCGCGGGCGTCCGCTCCGGTGCCTCGCATAGGTTCAGGCGAAGCCATGTGCCGATCCGTAGACCTACCCCTCGAAAGCCGGGAGCGGTAACCCTTTCACGCCGACGTCCAGCGCGAACAGTCCACCCGGACTGGTCTGCCCCTTCAGTTCCTCCATCGGACGCTTCAGCACCGCGGTCGTGACATAGAGCACGTCCAGGTCCGGCCCGCCGAATTCGCAGCAGGTGGGGAGATCGGTCGGCATGGTGATGCTTGCCATCCGGATACCGTCGGGATCGTACCGATCGACCCGGCCTTTGAACGGAATGGTCACCCAGTAACACCCTTCCGCGTCGACCGTGGCGCCATCCGCGATGTCGCCGGGTTCGGCAAACTCGATGAAGGTCCGCCCGTTTCCGATCTCGCCGGTGGCGGCGTCGAAGTCGTAGACATTCACAACCGGCGTATGGCTGTCCGAGAAATACATCCGGGTGCTGTCGGGGCTCCAGGCAAGCCCGTTGGAGCAGCCAATACCCTCGATCATCCGGTGCACGGTCAAGTCGGCATCCATCCGATACAGCGACCCGATGAATTCCAGCTCCTTGCCCGGAGCTTCGAACATCGTACCAGACCAGAAGCGGCCCTGACGGTCGACCTTTCCGTCATTGAACCTTGTGTCGGGAAGATGGGATTCAGGGTCGGCGACAGCGGTGAATTCAGCGGTCTCCGGATCGAAGAAATAGAAGCCTGAGCGCATTGTAAGCACAAGCCCGCCGGATTTCCGCAGGCCAATGCAGCCCGGATATTCGGGTGTCTCCCAACTGTCGGTTCGGCCGCTTGCCGGATTGGTGCGAAAAATACGACGCCCCCAAATGTCGATCCACCACAGGACAGCCGCGTCCGGATCCCAGATTGTAGCTTCGCCCAACTGCGCGCCCGCGTCGTGGATGCAGGTGATTTCCACCATCATTTGGCTCCTTGTGTTTTGCGGCGGCCGAACAGAGCCGCCCATGAAGCACTTACGCCATCGCTGCTCAGCGCGACGGTAATCAGGATCACGGCGCCATAGACGACCTGAAGCGCTCCGCTGGAGAGGTTCAGGGCCGGCAGGAGGCCGGTGAGGATGGTCAGCACCAACGCGCCCGCGACTGTGCCGACGTAGTGGCCCGTTCCACCGAGGATCGACGCCCCGCCGATCGCCGCCGCCGCCACGGAGGTGAAGAGGTACGGGTCGCCCATGCCGAGATAGGCCTGGCCCGAATAGCCAGTCATCAGCATCCCGGCAAAGGCTGCCGTCATGCCCGAGCCCACATAGGTCAGGATCTTGGTGCGGCGTGTCGGGACCCCCGAGAACTCGGCCACGGTCTCGTTTCCACCGAGAGCGTAGAGATGACGCCCGAATGACATCTTGGACAAGAGCACCGTCGCTGCCACGCCCAGCACCGCCCAGATCACGACGATCACGGGGACCGGGCCGAGCTGCCCGACGGCGAGGAACCGGATGGCGTCGGGCGCGAGCGGTGTCGGCGAGCCGCCCGTAAAGACCAGGATCAGCCCTTGCAGCATCACGTTCGTTGCCAAGGTCATGATGATCGCCGGCACTCCGAAATAGGCCACACCGACACCGTTGAACAATCCTATACCACCGCCCAGGGCGAGCATAAGCGGCATGACCCAGAGCAGCGGCAGGTTCTCGGACGCGCAGAGCATGGTCATCAGGATCGCGGCCGTATTCAGAACCCAGGGGATCGACAGATCGATGCCCGCCCCGATGATGACGAAGGTCTGGCCCAGCGCCACAATGCCCACGAAGGCGGCGAGAACCAGGGTCGCCCGGATATTGGCCGCGGACAGAAATCCCGGCGAGAATGCCGCTGTAACGAGGAGCAGGAGAACCACGGCGCCGTAGGCCAGCAGGACGGCGCGATAGCGGACAAGAAAACCGTTCATTGCGCTTGCCCTTTCGCGGTCTTCTCTGTCAGCGAACTGGTCAGGACCGCGACCAGAAGGATCAGTCCCGAGAGCACCGGCTGCCAATGGCTGGAGATGCGCAAGGCGAAGACCAGACTGCCAATCAGGATCAGGATGAAGGCACCGACAACCGTGCCCATCAGGCCGCCCCGCCCGCCGAAAAGACTGACCCCGCCGATGACCGCTGCGGCAACCGAGGGAAGAATGTAGTCTTTGCCGATGATGGGCGACCCTCCCCCTGTCTGCGTCGTGAGGTAAAGCGCGCCGGCAGCGGCGAAAAATCCGGAAAGCCCGTAGGCGGCGATGTCCACCCGCATGATCGACACCCCGGACAGGAATGCCGATTTCTCGCTCGATCCGGTGGCCCGGATCGTCGTACCCAGCCGCGTGGATTTGAACCAGAACCAGAAGCCGATCAGGGCGATCATCATCCAGACCGGCCCGGCAAGGCCCAGAAATTCGCTGTAGCCGAATCCGATCCACCAGTCGGGAACCGATCCGCCGTCGGTCGGCAGGATGATCATCGCCACTCCGCTGAGAACCGACCATGTCGCCAGTGTCACCAGAAAGGGCTGGAGCTGCAGATAGTTGATCATGACGCCGTTGGCCGCTCCGATCAGGAAGCCAAGCAACAGGATTGCCGAAGACCAAAGGACGATGTTGACGGGGTCGGTACCGAACTGGGTGGCCGCGATCACCGTTCCGAGGCTGACCATGCCGCCGACGGAAAGGTCGATGCCGCCGCGCAGGATCACGATTGTCTGTCCGGTTGCCACAAGGATCAGTGTCATTGCCGAGCCGGTCACAAGGTTCAGTTCGTCTATGGAGAACACACCGCGCTGGAGCGACGCATACGTCGCCAGAATCGCCACGAGCATGGCGCAGGCGGTCAGGAACGGCGCCTTGTCCAGAAGGTAGTTGCGCAGGCTGGTACTCATGTCAGGTATCCTTCTCGAGGACGGCAGCGCGCAAAATCGCTTCCTCGGATATCGCGCTGCGGTCCAGCAGTGCCGCGACATGGCCGGCGCGCAGAACCATGACACGGTCGCAGACATGGACCAGTTCGGGCATGTCGCTGGAATGAAACAGGATGGCGTAGCCCTGCGCGGCAAGGTCGCGCATGAGCTGAAAGATCTCGCTCTTGGTTCCCACATCGACACCACGGGTCGGATCGTAAAGCAGGAGAACCCGCGCTTCGGTCAGGAGCATCTTGCCGAAAACCACTTTCTGCTGATTCCCGCCCGAGAGCGTTCCCGCCTCCTGCTCCGGCGTGTCGACCTTGATCGAAAGGAGATCGACCATCTCGCGCACCAGAGCCGCTTCGCGTTTCGAATCGACGAGACCGCACCACGTCATGCGGCGCTGTACGGACAAGGTGAGGTTTTCGCGAACGCTCATCGAGTTGAGGAGCCCCTGCCCGCCGCGATCCTCGGGCACGAGCGCGATGCCCTCTCGCCCCGAGAGCGCCTGGCTGGGCGTGTTGAACCGAGTGGTCCGCCCCCAGAGTTCGACCTCGCCGGTGGAGCGACTGGCACCGAAGAGAGACTGGAACAGTTCGCGATGCCCGTGGCCCTGCAGGCCTCCGACGCCCAGAACCTCGCCTTCGCGCAACTCGAAACCGACGCCGCGCAGACGCGAGCCGCATTCGAGGTTCGAGACCTTCAGCGCGATCCGGCCCGTGGTCGTGTCACGGCGCTCGGGATAGAGCCGATCCATCTGACGGCCAATCATTTGCGCCACGATTTCGTCATCGCTGACCTCGTCGGTGACGTGGGTTGCAACGGTTGATCCGTTCCGAAAGATGGTCATGCGGTCGGCGATCGAACGCACCTCGCCCATACGGTGCGAGATGAAAATGACCAAGAGCCCCTCTTCCGCCAGCTTGCGCGTGAGCTTCAGCAACCACTCCGTTTCTTTCGCGGGCAGCGCGGAGGTTGCTTCGTCCAATATGAGAACACGCGTGGACTTGGCCAATCCCTTGGCAATCTCGACGATTTGTTGTTCCGCCAAGGTCAGGCGGCGCACGTCGCGATCCGCCTGAATAGGTGGAAACTCGTACTTCTCGAACAAATCCAGTGTTTTGCGCCTGAGTTCACGCCTGTCGGCCGCACCCCACCAACGGCGAGGCTCACGGCGAAACCAGATATTCTCCTCCACGGTCAGGTCCGGGATCAGCGACAACTCCTGGAAAACCGCCGTGACTCCGGTGGTCTCCGCATCGTCGGGATTGGCTGGATTGTAGTGAGCGCCGTCGAACAGCACGTCTCCACCATCATGCGCCACCGCACCGGCCAGAATCTGGATGAAAGTCGACTTGCCGGCTCCGTTTTCGCCGATCAGGGCGTGCACTTCACCCGCCCTTGCCGAAAAGGATGCCTGTTCGAGCGCGACAATGCCGCCATAACGCTTTGTCAGGCCGCTGACTTCGATGAGGTCCATGGGCACTTCTGCACTGTTGACTGTGGGTGAAAACTCCCTTCCCGGCGTACGAGGCGCCGGGAAGGGAAGCAAGGTGCCGTTCAGTTGGTTCCGGCGGCTTCCTCTGCCGTGATCTCGACCCATTCGGGCGAAATCGGCATGCCAAGCCCGGGCGGCTGGTCGGGAAAGGCGTTAACGCCGACTTCCAGCTTCTCCATGGGCTGGTCCGGATGCAGCTTCGAGGGCACCGGATTGTTCGTCAGCATCGGCCCCTTGAAGGTGATCACACGCTCCTCGGGACGGACGCCGGTATCGAGGATCTCGACCGCCAGCTTGATTGCCTCGGCCGAAAGATAGGCAGGATTCGACATCAGGATACAGTTGGCCCCCTCGGTCGTCGCACAGGCCAGCGCCGAGGTGTTGTAGGAACCGCCCACGATTGGCACCAGTGGCCGCTCGGCGTTCTGAAGCGCCTGAAGCGCGCCCGCGCCATAACCCTGCGTCAGGATCCCGTCGATCTGCGGATTGGCGGCAAGTAGCGCCGCGACACCGGCCTGTTCAGGGCCCAGAGCGTAATCACCGTTGAAATAGCCGACGATCTCGATGCCGGGATATCCCTCCAGTACACTCTCGAAGCCACCCTGCAATTGCGCAGAGATTGGCGCTCCGGCCAAGCCGCGATCGACGATCACCTTCCCTTCGCCGCCAATCTGCTCAGCCAGCCATTCGGCGGTCACCTCCGCGATCACATCCCAGTCGGAGGCGAGCGCATAAGCGCAATCCTCTGTCACCACCTGGTCGAAGCTGATAACCAGAATACCGGCCGCGCAGGCCTTGCGGATGGTCGGGTTCAGACCCTCTGCCGAGGCCGAATCGATCAGAATGGCATCCGGCCGCGCCCGTATCATGTTGTTCAACGACGTGATCTGCGTCTGAACCGCATTCTCGACGTTCTCAATGCGCAAATTCACCCGGCCAGCCAGTGGCGGCTTGTCAATGACGGCTTCGGCCGAGCGCAGCATTTGCTGACGCCAGTCGTTTCCGACGAAGTTGTTCGATAGGAAGATTTCGTAGGTGGGTTCGTCGGCGGCAATTGCGGATCCCGCGCCGGCAACTCCCAGCATAAGCGCGAGCGCTAGTGCGCCCTGTCTTCGAAAAATAGGCAATAACATGGATTCTCCTCCCGATTCCTATGTCGATGTCGATAAATGCAGTTTCGCCGCGTTGCGCGCAGCGAGAGTCCTGTCCTCCTCAACGTGATCTCAACGCCATCTCACACTCCGGATCCGTCCAGAGCGCTCTTATGATTATACTAGTATACTCTTATGTCAATCTTCTGGATGCCGGACGTTCGGGATAAGGGGACGCCGCCGGAAGTCGACCGCGCCCTCCAGCGCTTCCGCGCCGGCGATCCGCAGTGCTGGGTTTTCATGACGATTTGATCATCTGAGGCGGAATCATGAGGGCTGCGATGTTGACGGAGCCGAAGGGGTTCCTCGGCCAGCAACAGCCCTGCTTTTCCTCATTTCCAGTACGCCAGATCATGTTGAACTTGGTCTTCTGCCGTGAGCGTAGGGCAGCTCAGCGACGCTCTGCCAATGGCGGTCGAAGTCCGGTCAGGGCAAGCTCAGTTGCTCGTGGTGTTTGCTGTCGGACGGAAATTTCGTCGCCTTCACCTAGAGAACAGGGCCAATCGTGGCGATTACGTTGTTCCAGATGCGCCGATACGCAGGCCATGCGGCGACCAGACCAAGGGTCACGGGATCGGATTGCCCGATGTAGTCCTCCTGCCGGTCTCGCACGGCGCGGGTCACGCCGTGATCCTGCAGAAGGATGTTGTTTTCGTAGTTCAGATCGAAGCTGCGAATATCGAGGTTCGATGATCCGATGAGGCACACCTTGCCGTCCAGTGTCAGCGTTTTGGCGTGCAGGAGACCGCCATTGTACTCATGGATCTCGCATCCGGCCGACAGCAGTTTGCGATAATAGCTCCGGCTCGCTGCCGCGACGATCCAGCTATCGTTCACCTTGGGAAAGATCAGCGTGACCGCCACCCCGCGATGCGCCGCGGAACACAAGGCTTCGAGCACCGTCGCATCCGGCACGAAATACGGGGTCGAGAGCGTCAGACTATCTTGCGCGCACGAGATGAGGGCCGCAAAGAGCTGAGGCGTGGCGCCCCGGCGCTCGGTTGGGCCGTCCCCCATCACCTGCGCGGGAAACCCGTCTTCGACCTGGCTTGCACTCAAGGTGAAATCATCGAGGGTGTCGCCGGTTGCCTGCATCCAGTCGCTGATGAACAGCAATTCGTTCTGCGCGACGATGGCGCCTTCGAACCGCAGCATGATATCGACCCAGGGGGCATATCTGGCTTTGACACGAAATTCCGGGTCAGCGGAGTTTCGGCTGCCGCAATAGGTGATCTTGCTGTCTATGACCGTGATCTTGCGGTGATTGCGCAGATCGATGCGACTTTTCAGCAGCGTGCGGACCGGATTGTCCAGCGGCAGGGCCACAGCCATCTGCACACCCGCATCTTCCATTTGCTGCCAAAGTGGCGACTTGATCAATGCGCGTGATCCAAGGCCGTCCGCCATTGCCCGGCAGGTGACCCCGCGCTCCGCGGCGCGGATCAAAGCGTGCGCGATGTCCGTTCCGGTCCGGTCGTCCAACCAGATGTAATAGAGCACCTGAACATGGCTTTGCGCAGCGTCGATATCGGCGATCAGGCGCGCGTTCGTTTCGGCCGCGTCGGCCATCAATTCGGCGCGATTTCCAGAGACCGGATGGAATCCGTTGATCGAACCCGCATATCGAAACGCCGGCCTGTAGAGCGGATCGATCAGTCGTTCTGTATCCTCCGGCGCACCCATCAGGTGGGACGCATGGGCGCGAAGCTGGTCGAAAACTTCCCTGTGCCGCTTGTCCGCGTGGCTCCCAAGGTCGATTTCGCCAAACAGAAAATAGACGACGCTGCCGATATAGGGCAGCACCACCAGAACAACGAACCACGCAAGTCGCGCCTGCGGGGAAAGATCATCCCGCAGCAGGATGCGGAATGTGAAACCGATGATGATCAGCAAGTGAAGGGCGAGCAGAAGCGTCGCCATCATGCGGTCTCCATGAATGCCATCCCGCTCACCATGGGCGGATGATCCGGTATAAGTAGCGCAAGAGAGGATCGATGGACATGCGCTGCGAAGATGAGCCGCGCCATCGCCTGCGAGAGACACGGCGAAATCGGCTGCGAGGCAAGGTTCGCCGCTGTCGCCACGCCCCTCGCCCGCGCCTTGTTCAAGACCGCGATCCTATCGAAGGAAATTGTCGCGCAGAAGCGAGACGACCTCGCGCGCACGGCCATCGAGCACGGCCTTGACGCCGAACAGCGTGGTCGAGGCGACCTGACCGACCTTCACCTTGGGAGGCATGACCAGCTCCATCCGGTTCACGCGGACATCAAGGATGGCCGGGCCATCTGCGGCGAGCCATTGTGTCATCGCCGCCTCCAGGTCGTTTGCGTTTTCGACACGCCAGCCCTTGAGCCCGCAAACCTCGGCCAGCTTTGCGAAATCGGGGTTTTCCAACCCGGTAAAGCTGTCAAGCAAGCCTTCGATCCTCTGCTCCATCTCGACAAAGCCGAGGGAACCGTTGTTGTAGATCAGGATCTTGACCGGCAATTTCTCCTGCTTGAGCGTCAGCAGGTCGCCCATCAACATGGTCATGCCGCCGTCACCGCTCATCGAGATGACCTGACGGCCGGGATTGGCAGCCGCCGCGCCCATGGCCTGCGGATAGGCATTGGCCATCGTGCCGTGCAGCAGGCTGGTCAGGAAACGCCGCTCACCATTCGCAGTCAGATGGCGCAGAAGCCACACCATGGGCGATCCGCCATCGGCGGTGAAGACCGCATCCTTTGCCGCCAGACGGTCGAGCGTTCGGGTGACGAACTGCGGATGGATCAGCTCCGGATCGCTTTCTTCGGCCTCGCCGGCATAGCCTTCGAGGTCCTTTTTCCACTGCTTGCGCGCGGCCTCCAGATGCGAAGTGTCGTCCTTCTGGTCCAGCCGATCGAGCAGCGCTTCGATGGTCGGGCCGACATCGCCGACAAGGCCCATGCCCACGGGCGCGCGTCGTCCGATGTGCGTCGGGTCGCGGTCGATCTGGACGATCTTGTCCGGGCCCGGATAAAACTGCGTGTAGGCGAAATCGGTGCCAAGGCAGAGCATCACATCGGCCGCGTCCACGGCTTCGACGCCCGCCTTGTTGCCCAGGATGCCGATCATGCCGACATTGTAGTCGTTGTCGGGCTCAATGAATTCTTTCGACCGGCTCGTATGGGCGATCGGCGCGGCAAGTTTCCTGGCCAATGCCTCAAGCTGGGGTTTGGCGTCGCGGGCACCGATGCCGGCATAGATCGTGACCGCACCCGCCGCGTTCAGCTTTTCGGCCAGCGCATCGAGCTCTTCATCGGCGGGGCGCAGGCGCGATTTGGGGCGATGGACGGACCAGGGCAAATCGTCCTTCGTGTCTTCCTCGAACATGTCGCCATTGACGATAACGACCGCCACGCCGCCCTTGGTCAACGCGGCCTGCGCGGCCTGCACCGTGATGCGGCGCGCCTGATCGGGATGCGAGATGTATTCGCAGAACACGCTGTGCTGCTCGTAGACCTTGCGCTGATCCACTTCTTGCGGGAAGCCCAGCCCGACTTCGGCGCGGGCCACGTCCGACGCGATCAGCACAACGGGAGCGCCGTTGCGGTGGCTCTCGAAGAGCCCGTTGACGAAGTGCAACGATCCCGGTCCGCAGGTGCCCGCGCAAACCGCCAGTTCGCCGGTGAAATAGGCTTCGCCCCCCGCAGCCAGCCCGCCCGCTTCTTCGTGGCGCACATGCACCCAGCGCAGGTCGGATCGGCGCACCGCATCGGTAAAGTGATTGATCGTGTCGCCCACGATGCCCCAGCAGCGCTTTGCGCCTGCCTCGACAAGGGCGTCCACGACGATATCGGAAACCTTGGTCATCTCGTCTGTCCTTCCAGAATGCTTTGTTTATCTCGACCGTGCCCGGGCAAGGTCGATGGCGGGACGGAAACTCTCCGCCTGCGCCGCGCGCCAGAAATCGGCGTAGATCGTGTCGTCCGGCGCATCGAGGAGCGCACCTTCCGGGAGGAAGGGATGCACCTGATCCATCGGCACGGCCTTTTCGGGCCCACTGCGATGCATCAGATGGTGCGGCTCCAACTCGCCGGGATGGTTCAGTCCGGCGGACGCAACGATCTCCATCAAGGCATCGACAGTCTTGTCGTGAAAGCGGGCAGACCGTTCGCCCTGGACCTCTGGCACCAGACCCCGCTGCCGGCCCGGGTCCTGAGCGGTGACACCGGTAGGACACGTGCCGAGGTGGCAGCGTTGCGCCTGGATGCAGCCGACCGAAAACATGAAGGCGCGCGCCGCGTTACACCAGTCGGCGCCCTGCGCGATGTTTCGTGCCAGCCCCATACCGGAATAGACTTTACCGCTGGCCGCCAGCCTGATCCGTGATTTGACACCCGCACCCACGAGTGCGTTGCGCATCAGGATCAACCCCTCGGACAGAGGCATACCGACCCAGTCGGACAGTTCGAGCGGCGCCGCGCCCGTGCCACCCTCACCGCCGTCGACAACGATGAAATCGGGATGGATTCCCGTTTCGGTGATAGCCTTCATGATGGCGAAAGGTTCGTGCGGCTGCCCGATGCAAAGCTTCAGTCCTACGGGCTTGCCTCCGGACAACTCGCGCATCTTCGCGGCAAATTCGAGCATCTCGATCGGTGTGGAAAAGGCCGAGTGGCCGCGCGGCGAAAGGCAATCCTGATGGGCGGGAACCTGCCGGATATTTGCGATTTCCTCGGTTACCTTGGCGGCGGGCAAAAGGCCGCCATGTCCCGGCTTCGCTCCCTGGCTCAGCTTGATCTCGGTCATCTTGACCTCGTCGCGCTGCGCGGTTTCGGCGAATTTTTCGGGATCGAAATTGCCGTCCTTGCCGCGCGCTCCGAAATAGCCGGACCCGAGCTCCCACACGATGTCGCCGCCGTTTTCGAGGTGATAGGGAGAGAGCCCCCCTTCCCCCGTATCGTGATAGTACCCGCCCTTTCTGGCGCCCAGATTCAGGGCGCGTACGGCATTGGCCGAAAGAGCCCCAAAGCTCATGGCGGATATGTTCAGAACCGACGCCGAGTAAGGCTTGCTGCATTGATCGGAGCCGACATCCACACGAGGTGACTTGACCGGGTCCCTGGTGGGCGCGATGGAGTGCCCGACCCAGTGATAGGTGTCTTCTTCGGTGTTGCGCTCTGTTCCGAAAGGCTGCGTGTCGGTCTGCCCCTCGGCGCGGGCATGAACAAGTCGCCGAGCGGCAAGGGAAAAGGGCGTTCCGCCAAGATCGTCCTCGACGATATAGCTGTGAAGATAGGGGCGTAGGTCGTAGAACAGCCACCTGATCCGGCCCGCGACGGGATAATTGCGGGTGATCGTCCAGCGCGACTGAAAGGCATCGTAAAGCCCGAGCGCCACGACAAGCGCCATTGCCAGGCCGATCCAGAACCACCCGAGAGCCAGGGCAATAACAGCCAGGACCGCCGCGACGATCGGCACCACCGCCCGTTTGGACATGTCGAGAAGGCTCATCAGGCTGTTGTTCATGGGGGCTTTATTCCTGTCCTGCAATCAATGCGATAACGCCAAGGTCCGCCAAATGATCCACGGCCGGCCTTGTTTGAGTTTTTCTGCAATCTTACTTTTTTGTGATGTCCGTGCTCGAGGCGTCGTTTTCGCGCTCCGGCAATTCCTTGATCAGGACATTCTGATAGGCATAGGGAATCTCGATCCCCTCCGCATCGAACCGTTTCTTCACCGCTTCGAGCACTTCATTCCTGACCCCGGCCGCAACACCGGAATCCGCGCACCAGACGCGCAGGCTGAAATCGACGCTCGAGGCGCCCAGATTGGTGACCGGACAGCTGACGACTTCTTCAATATCGGAAATTCCCGATGCAATCTCCAGGATCAGCGCGCGCGCGGTATCGATATCGGAATCGTAGCTGACCGAGATCGGAATCATCGCCATGGTCCGCAGTTCCCGCGCTGACAGATTGACCATGGTCGCACTCGATATCGACGAGTTGGAGATGATTACCCGGCGATTGTCGTAGGTTTTCAGGATCGTGTAGCCGAGCGAAACGTCCTCCACGATGCCGGTTTCCACGCCGGTCGGCGCGCTGATCTGCAATTTGTCGCCAAGCCGGAACGGGCGGTAAAAAATCAGACTGAAGCCGGCCACGAAATTCGACAAGGTCGATTGCGCGGCCAGGCCGAAAACCACCGAAGCAACCGAAACGCTCGCCAGCAGGGCGGTGGCTAGACGGTCAAGGGCCGGGATCATGTGCGCATAAAGCATGAAGATCAGGATCCAGACGAAGGCGCTCGCGACTTTCGACAGGAACGCAATCGCCATGCGGTCGAGGCGATTATCGTGGTCGCGCTCTACGATCACATGGATCATCCGTTTGAGAATGTGTGACAGCAGCAGACCGCCGATCCAGAACAACGCCAGGATGATCAGGGCGCCCGACCAAGTGTCGGGACGCAGATGCATCGCCCAGCCCTGCACGATTTCCCGGTTCATCCGTTTCTCCTTGCGCGATGAGGGTTTATCCGCGGACACACTACAGCAGCAGACGCAACCTTCCAGTGCGGTGTGCGCGTCCTTGAGAACGGAGCCGTGACACGGCCTTCGGGGCCTCCGCCAGAGACCTGTCCGCTGAAGGGACGGCTTGGCGGCCACCAGGCATAGACAAGATCAATCGGCGGACCCGCCATCTCTGATGGCGGGTTTTCTCGTTTCCACAGAAGGACTTGGCGAACTTGTCGCACATGTAAGGTTTCCGAAAAGCTGGTGCAGGAGAGCGCGCCTAGATGTTTTTGCAACGACACGAATTGCAGCATCCAGGGAACAACCGACATGGCCTCGAAAGAACTGAACGCGCTGGTATTGCAGGGAGGCGGAGCGCTCGGTGCCTATCAGTCCGGCGCATTCGCGGCCCTGAACGAGGCCGGGTTTTCCTTCGACTGGATCGCAGGCATTTCGATCGGTGCGATCAACGCGGCACTCATCTGCGGAAACCGCAGGCAAGACCGCGTCGCCGCGCTGGAGACCTTCTGGGACAGGATCACGGCGAACCTGCCATTGTCGGCACCGTTCTGGACACCCGCCGGACGCCGCGCCTTTTCCGAACTCGCCGCTGCCGAGGTGACGATGGCGGGTGCACCGGGCTTCTTCAGGCCGTGGCCGCCCACCGCGTTCTGGCCGTTCGGCGCCGCGCCGGCCTTGAGCTTCTACGACACGACCCCGCTCGAGACGACGCTGAACGAGCTGGTCGACTTCGACCTTCTCAATGACACGGGACCGCGCCTGTGTGTTGGGACCACGGACGTCGAAACAGGAAACTTCAGATACTTCGACAGCCGCACCACGCGGATTGACGCCCGCCACATCATGGCCAGCGGCGCCCTGCCCCCGGGCTTTCCGCCGGTTGAAATCGACGGGCGCCACTACTGGGACGGCGGCCTCGTGTCGAACACCCCTTTGCAATACGTCATGGAACAGGTCGAGGGCGACCAGCCACTGTGTGTGTTCCAGGTCGATCTTTTCAATGCGCGGGGCGAACTTCCAAAGGATGTCATCGGCGTGCAGCAGCGCGAAAAGGACATCCGCTATTCCAGCCGGACCCGCCTGACCACGGATCGGTACCGCCAGTTGCACGCGCTGCAAGCCGCGGCCGCGCGACTTGAAGCGAAACTGCCTGACGCGCTGAAGGACGACCCCGATCTGGCCCTGCTACGCCGGGCCGGCCCGTCCTGTCCGGTCACGCTGGTCCACCTGATCCACCGCAAACAAGGCTTCGAGGGCAGCGGCAAGGACTACGAGTTCTCACGCCAGTCGAAGTCCGACCACTGGGCCGCAGGGATCAGGGACGTCACCCGCACACTCTCTCACAAGTCCTGGAAATCACGCCGCGTGGGGGCTGACGGCCTGCACGTCTTCGATCTCGGAACACCTGAAGACCAAGGAGTCTCACAATGAACGCCCATGACCTCGTCGCCAACGCCTTCGCAATGCCGGTCACCAGCCCGTCCTATCCCAAAGGGCCGTACCGCTTCGTCAATCGCGAATTCCTGACGATCACCTACCGCACCGACATGGACGCCCTGCGCCGGGTCGTGCCCGAACCGCTGCAGGTCACCGAACCGCTGGTGAAGTACGAATTCATCCGCATGCCCGACAGCACCGGTTTCGGCGATTACACCGAAAGCGGCCAGGTGATCCCGGTCACGCTGGATGGCGTCGCCGGCGGCTACGTCCACTCGATGTTTCTCAACGACGATGCCCCGATCGCCGGCGGCCGCGAAATCTGGGGCTTCCCCAAGAAGCTCGCCGATCCGGCCCTGAGGGTCGAGAAGGACACGCTGGTCGGCACGCTGGACGTGGGCTCGGTGCGGGTCGCGACCGGCACGATGGGCTACAAGCACCGCGAGCTGGACCACGACACCGTGCTGAAGGGCTTCGATGCGCCGAACTTCATGCTCAAGGTCATTCCGCATGTCGATTGCACGCCGCGGATCTGCGAACTCGTGCGCTACTACACCAAGGACGTGACGCTCAAAGGCGCCTGGGAAGGCCCGGCGGGTCTTGAGCTGCACCAGCACGCACTGGCCCCGGTGGCCGACCTGCCGGTGCTGGAGGTCGTATCCGCCGTCCACCTGCTGACCGACCTGACCCTCGGCCTCGGCGAAGTCGTTCACGACTACCTCGCCTGACCCCCAATTCAACCATCGACAAGGAGACAAGATCATGAACCTCAAGGACAAAGTCTGCATCATCACCGGCGCCGCAAGCGGCATCGGACACGGTATCGCCAAACGCTATGTGGCCGACGGCGCGAAGGTCGTCATCGCCGACCTGAAGCTCGACGCAGCGCAAAAAGCCGCCGACGAATTGACGGCCCAAGGGCCCGGCGAAGCCATGGCCGTCGAGATGGATGTCACCGACGAGGCGCAGGTCAATGCCGGTGTCGCCAAGGTGGTCGAAAACTGGGGCAAGATCGACGTATTGGTGTCCAACGCCGGGATCCAGATCGTGCACCCGCTGGAGGACTTTCCCTTCGACCAGTGGAAGAAGCTGCTGGCGATCCACCTCGACGGGGCCTTCCTGACGTCGAAGGCCGTGATGCCGCACATGCAGAAGGCCGGCTCGGGTTCGATCATCTTCATGGGCTCTGTCCACTCCAAGGAAGCGAGCCCTCTCAAATCCGCCTATGTCACGGCGAAACACGGTCTGCTCGGGCTCGCCCGCGTCATCTCGAAGGAAGGCGCGAAGAACGGCATCCGCGCCAATGTCATCTGCCCCGGCTTCGTCAAGACGCCGCTGGTGGAAAAGCAAATCCCCGAGCAGGCACACGATCTGGGCATCTCCGAGGAGGAGGTCGTCAACAAGATCATGCTGGGCGAGACCGTGGACCAGGAATTCACGACCATCGAGGACGTGGCCGAGGTCGCCCATGTCTTCGCCGCCTTCCCCACCAACGCGCTCACCGGCCAGTCGCTCGTCGTCAGTCACGGCTGGTACATGAACTGACCGCCTGAACGGCAATGGGTGGACGGCTTTCGATACCTTTCACGACCCGTCCACCAGACACCCACACAACCTTGAAAAGGAGAATACCATGTCAGAACTGATCGTCATCGGGTACGAAACACCCGAAAATGCCGAAGAGGCCCGCACCGAACTGATGACCATGACCCGGGAATACCTGGTCGATGTGGCCGACGCGGTCGTCGCCGTGGCCGACCAAAAAGGCAACGTCAAGCTGAACCAGATGGTCAACATGTGGACCGCCGGGGCCACCGGAGGAGCGTTTTGGGGCTTGCTGATCGGATTGATCTTCTTCAACCCGCTTCTGGGCGTCGCCGTGGGTGCCGGGGCGGGTGCGCTTTCGGGCGCGCTCACCGATTACGGGATCAACGACGGCTTCATGAAGGATGTGGCCGGTGTCCTGCAACCGGGTCAGGCCGCGCTGTTCATGATGGTGCGGGCCAATGCGTCCGACAAGGTCATCGAGCGGTTGGGCGAACACGGCGGCCAGGTGCTGCGCACCAACCTCGACAGAGATGCCGAAAACCATCTGAGGAAGGCCTTTGACGACGCGCACAAGGCCGAGGTCGTCGCATCCGCGCCGGGACAGCAATGACCACGGCCTTCTTCATCCAGCCGCTTCTGGCGCTGATCGCGGGTGTCCTGATCCTTATCGTTCCGAGGATCCTCAACTACGTGATCGCCGCCTATCTGATCCTTATCGGATTGGCCGGACTGTTCCCGCATTTCCTTGGCGCCTGAGCGCCGGCTCAAGTGACTGCGGACCCCTCTGATCGGGGTCCGCACCCGTTCCATCAGGACCCGTCATGAAACATCTCAAGCCGATTATTCTCGTAGTCGCAGTCGTCGCCGTTGGCGGCGGACTGTGGCTGTGGTGGCAGCACGAACGCATCCACCCTTCGACAGACGACGCCTATCTCAAGGCCAATGTACTGACCATCGCGCCGCAACTCGGCGGCAGGATCGAAAAGGTCGCGGTGTCCGAAAACCAGCACGTGAAGGGGGGCGATCTGCTGTTCCGGATCGAGACCGACGATCTGGAGGCATCGGTCGAAGCCGCTCAGGCCGGTTATGAAACCGCCCTGCAGCAAACCGGCGCGGCAATTACCGACCTGTCCTCGGTTTCCGCCAAGGTCGATAGCGCACGGGCCGCCCTCACCGATGCGCAGAGCAATTATGATCGGACGGCGAAGCTGTTCAAGAAGGGCGACGTCGCTCAGGCTGCGCTGGATCAGGCCACCACGACGCGCGATCAGGCCAAGGCTGCGCTCGACACCGCACAAGCCGCGCTCACGGCGGCGCGCGAACGCGCCGGGACGCCCGGCGACGACAATCCCGCCGTGCGCGCCGCAAAGGCGCAGCTGACCCTCGCGAGGATCAACCTTGCTCGGGCGAAGGTGACAGCCCCGGTCTCGGGCTGGATCGCCAATCTCGACCTGAGGCCGGGCGCGGTGATCGCTCCCGACAAGCCCCTCTTTTCGCTGGTCGAGGACAGAACCTGGTGGATTGATGCGAATTTCAAGGAAACCGACCTTGCGCGCCTGCGCCCCGGCCAGCCGGTGAAGATCGGTATCGACATGTATCCGGGCTTGTCGCTCGATGGCACGGTCGAGAGCCTTGGTGCCGGCTCGGGGGCGGTCTTTTCGCTGCTTCCGCCGCAGAATGCGAGCGGCAACTGGGTCAAGGTCACGCAGCGCTTTCCGGTCCGCATAAGCCTCGACAGCCTTCCAGACGACCCCGCAATGCAGTTGCGCATCGGCGCAAGCACCAGCGCGACGGTCGACACTTCCGGCCTGGACAGCGCGAAATGAGCGACGCCTCTGCCCCGGGCAATCCAACCTCGGACGCGGTGCGCTGGACTATCGTGCTGGCCGTTGTCCTGACGGCCGTGCTCGAAGTGCTCGACAGCACCATCGTCAACGTGGCGCTGCCCCAGATCCAGGCCGCCTTCGGCATCACCAACGACCAGACGGTCTGGATCCTCACCAGCTACATCGTCGCCTCGGTGGTGGTCATGCCGCTCACCGGCTTTTTTGTTCGCATGATCGGACGGCGGCGGCTGATCATCTCCGCTATCGTCGGCTTTGCCGCGTTCTCGGCGCTTTGCGGGCTCTCGTGGAGCGTCGAGATCATGGTTGCCTGCCGTCTAGGACAAGGCATCTTCGGCGCCTTCCTGATCCCGCTGTCGCAGTCGATCCTCTTCGAAAGTTTCCCGAAAGAGAAACGCGGGCAGGCCATGGCGTTTTTCGGCCTCGGCGTCGTTGTCGCGCCTGTGCTGGGTCCGACACTCGGCGCGCTGTTGACAGAGTATTTCTCGTGGCGCGCCGTCTTCTACGTGAACCTGCCTATCGCTGCTTTCGCGCTGGCCATGATGTCCGGAGAGCTCAAGTCAGAGGACACGAAGCGGATCAAGGTGGACTGGGTCGGCCTGGCGCTGATGGTGGGCGCGATAGGCTGCCTTCAACTGATGCTGGACCTGGGAGAAAGCCGCGACTGGTTCGCCTCCCGGCTCATCCAGGTGGCTGCGGCTACGATGATCGGTTGCGCTGCGGCTTTCGTTCTGAGGGGGTGGGGCAAAAAGGACAATATCATTGACCTCTCGCTCTTCCGTGACCGCAGCTTTGCCGGGGCGAATATGGCTATCATGGGTTTCGGCGTGGCGATGTTCGGGTCCATCGCGATCCTGCCGCTGTTTGTACAGGGCCTTCTGGGCTATCCCGTACTGGATGCGGGTTTCCTGTTCATCCCGCGCGGGATCGCGGGGGGCATTTCCATGGTCCTGACCGGATCGGTCCTGGTCACGCGCTTCGATCCAAGGAAAATCCTGTTTGTGGGGCTAATTCTGACGGGATCGGGCAATATCCTTCTTGGCCTTCTCAACCTGAATGCCGGGTTCTGGGACCTGGCATGGCCCGGCATCGTCTCGGGCCTTGGCATGGGGCTGTTCTTCGTGCCGATGTCGACCCTAGCCTTCCAGAACATCGGGCCGGATCGGCAGGACGAGGCCTCGGGCATCTACGGGGTGACGCGCTCGCTTGGCTCATCGATCGGTATCGCTCTGGTGGGCTGGCAGGTCGCCAGCCGGATGCAGTACCACTACGCGACACTTGCCTCGGGAATCACGCCTTTCGACGCGGCTGCCCGGTCCTGGCTTGAGCCGCTGAACCTCGACCCGTCCTCGGCCGAGGGCGCAGCGCAGATCGCCGGGCAGGTCCAGCAGCAGGCCAGCCTTCTGGCGTTTCAGGACGCCTTTCTGCTGACCGGAATCGCGGCTTTTCTGATGCTGCCCGTGGTGCTGATCCTGCAACGGCCGGCCGCGACTGCCGCCCCGGCCATGGCGCACTGAGGGTACGGGCTACATCCGGGTGGCGAGGTTGCCCATGATCCACAGCGTACCGAACGCCATGATCGCCAGCAACAGCACGGTGAAAAGGATAAGCTGCAAGTCCTCGCGTTTCTGACGCGACAGGTTGATGTGCAGGAAATAACGCAGATGCACGACGATCTGCGCCACGGCGAGGACCGCAATCGTGATCGCCAGCGCCCTGCCCTGCATCAGCCGCCAGTGCACAAGCCCGAACGGGATGAGCGTCAGCGTCAGTGCCAGCCCGAAGCCAGCGAGGTAAAGCCGCGCTTCGCTGCGATGGTCGGGATCGGTCATGGCATCAGCCCTCCGAGATAGACGATGGAGAAGATCGCGACCCAGATCAGGTCGAGGAAGTGCCAGAAGAGCCCCAGTCTCAGCAGTCGCGTCTTGACGACCGGGATCAGGCCCAGCACCGCCATCTGCACCAGCATCACCACGATCCACAGACAGCCTATGGTCACATGCAGCCCGTGCAGCGGCACAAGGCCCCAGAAGGCCGACCAGAATCCGCTGCGCTGCGGCACAGCGCCAACCTCGATCATATGCGCGAAGTCGCGCAGTTCCATCACAAGGAATCCGAGACCCAGGAGCAGCGACGCGCCAAGCCAGACCGCGATCGTCTTGCGCCCGTGTTCGTGGCGCATCGCCAGCGTGGCGAAGCCGAAGGTCAGGCTGCTGGTGAGCAGGATCATGGTCTGGATAAAAACGCTGCGCAGATCGAAGGCATCGGCTGGACCAGGGCCACCGGCCATGCCCATCGGGTTGGCGACCGTAAGGTAGGAGGCGAAGACCAGCCCGAAGATCACCAGATCGCTCATCAGGAAGATCCAGAACCCGAATACGATCGTTTCGGCACCCTCATGCGCGGCGCCGTGCCGGGTGCCGAGGTTCAGTCCGGGATGAAGGTTCGGAGTACTCATTGCGCAGCCTCCAACCGTCCGGGCCGTTCGAGAACGGCGCGGCCCAAATTGCGTTCATGGGTTTCTTCGAGCCGGTCCACCGCCGGAGCGGCCTCGATCCGTGCAAGCCAGGCGCGATGTTCCGCGGCGATTTCGGCGGCGGGGATCACATGCCTGGCATTGACGCGGAAGGTGCGACCGATCAGGGCGAGGATCATCACCGCGAAAGACAAGATCGCCAGCCACCAGATCCAGAAGACCAAAGCCAGCCCCAGCAAGGTCGAGCAGACGCAGACGATCATGCCGATGGCGGTGTTGTCCGGCATCTCGATGTCTTCGTACTGACCCGGGGCGGCATAGGCGCGGCCGTCCGCCTTGGCCTCGGCAAAGTCGTCGCGCACGGAGACCTGCGGCAGCACCGCGAAATTATAGGCAGGTGGCGGAGCCGGGATGGACCACTCCAGCGACCGCCCGTTCCATGGATCGCCAAGCGGTACCGCCAGTTGGTCGCGTTTGCGGATGCTGACCCATAGCTGGACCGCAATGCAGCCGAGCGCAGACACGATCAGCGCCGCGCCGAAGAGCGCCAGCCACATCATGGGCTGGAATGCGGGATCGCTGAAGGTCACCGACCGGCGCGGCATGCCCTGAAGTCCCAGCCAGTAGAGCGGCAGGAAGGTGAACGAAAATCCGGCGATCCATAACAGCGCGGCGGCCCTGCCCCAGCCTTCGTGCAGCCGAAAGCCGAAGGCCTTGGGAAACCAGTAGTGATACCCCGCCAGAAGCCCGAACAGCACACCGGGGATGATCACGTTGTGGAAATGCGCCACGAGGAACAGCGTATTGTGTACCTGAAAGCTGATCACCGGGTTGGCCAGCATGACGCCGGTGAGGCCGCCGACCACGAAGAGGTAGAAGAACCCGGTCGCGTAGATCATCGGCACCGTCATGCGGACCCGACCGCGAAAGAGGGTCGCCATCCAGTTGTAGACCTTGATGCCGGTGGGCACCGCGATGGCCATCGAGGCGATGCCGAAGGCGACGTTGATGCTGGCGCTCTGCCCCATGGTGAAGAAGTGGTGCAACCAGACGCAGAAGCTGAGCACTGCGATCGACATGGTGGCATAGACCATCGACATGTAGCCGTAGATCCGCTTGCCCGAAAAGGTCGAAATGACTTCGGAGAAGATGCCGTAGCAGGGGATGACCAGCAGATAGACCTCGGGGTGGCCGAACAACCAGAACAGGTTGACGTAATTCATCATGTTTCCGCCGAGATCATTCGTGAAGAAATGAAAGTCGAGATACCGGTCGGCGGCCAGCATCAGTGCCGCCACGGTCAGCGGGGGCAGCGCGAAAATCATGATGATCGAGGTGCAGATGACGGTCCAGCAGAAGATCGGCATCCGCAGGAAATCCATGCCGGGCGCGCGTTCCTTGTAAATCGTGACGACGAAATTGATCCCCGACAGCGTTGTGCCGATGCCTGCAAGGACGATGGCCCAGATCCAGTAATCCGGCCCCGGCCCGGGCTGGAAATCCGCGCCTGTGTAGGGCGGGTAATTGGCCCAGCCGCCGGTGGAGAATTCGCCCAGCACCAGGGAGATCATCACCAGCGCCGCACCCGTCGCCGTCAGGCCGAGGCTGATCTGGTTCATAACCGGGAATGCCATGTCCCGCGCCCCGATCTGAAGCGGCATGACGTAGTTGATCACGCCGGCGATGAACGGCATCGCGACGAAGAAAATCATGATCGTGCCGTGGGTGCTGAACAGTTCGGAGAAGTGATCCGGCGCAAGGAAACCGCCATGCAGGCCGAACGCCTGCTGGGTTCGCATCAGCGCGCCCTCGATGACGCCGCGCGCCAGCATGATCAGGGCCAGCGCGCAGTACATGATGCCGATCCGCTTGTGATCGACGCTCGTCAGCCAGTCGCGCCAGAGCGGCTTCCAAAGTCGGAACCAGGTCAGAAGGATGACCGCGGCGAGCCCCCCGACGATCACCAGCATTGCTGCCCCCGCCCCGATCAACTCACTGCTGGTGGGGTTCTCGAAGGCCCGCCAGATGGACAGGGAGGCGAGGTCGAGACGACCCAGGATCGCGTTGCTCATCGGTCTTGCTCCCCTGTCGCGGCCTGCGGGTCATAGCCGATCGCGCCGGGCTGGGCCGACGGTGGCACGGGCGTTCCATGCATGTAGCGGTGCAGGACGGTCTTGAAGAGATCGTCCTCGACCGTAGCGAAATGGATGACGCCCGCGGGCAGTGTCTCCGCGTCAAGCCGCTTCTGCGCCTCGGCCCCGGTCGAGGCTTCGGCAACCACGGCATAGCTATCGGACGTAAGCGGCTGACCACCCGCCCTGACCTTGGCAACCCACGCGTCGAAAGCGGTCTGCGTCATCGCGATGGCCTGAAACTTCTGGTCCGGAAACCCGGTGCCGTTGAACTGGGTGTTCTCGCCCTCGAATCGCCCGGGCGCGTCGGCAAGGAGGTGCAGCTTCGTGCGCATGCCGGGCATGGCATAGATCTGCCCCGCCAGCGCCGGGATCATGAAGGACTGCATGACCGTGTCGGTCGTCAGGTCGAGCGCGACGGACGTCTTTTCAGGAATGGTCAGTTCATTGACCGTGGCGATGCCGAGATCGGGATAGATGAACAGCCATTTCCAGTCGAGGCCGACGACCTCGACGCGAAGCGGCGGATTGTCGGACGCGATTGGCTTATAGGGGTCGAGCGCGTGGGTGGTGCGATAGAGCTGCGTCGACAGAACCACCACGATGACCAGCGGCACACCCCACATGAGCACCTCCAGCAGCCAAGACCTGTCCCAGTCCGGTGTGTAGCGCGCGTTGCGGTTTCGGTACCGGTAGCGCCACAGGAAGACGGGCACGAGCATGAAGACAGGCAGGATCGCGATCATCGTCCAACCGAGGATCTTGATCAGCTCCGCGCGTTGCGCCGCCGCAATGGGCCCGCCCGGCAACAGGAACGTGTCCTGCGTCCCGCTGCACGCAGAAAGGGCAAGGCAGCCTGCTAACGAGACAATCCTGGATAGGTGCCGGAATTTCATCGCTTTTCGTCCTGCTGCCTCGCCTCGGCAGACCTCTCGGAACGCCGTTCGGCGGAGTGCCAACCTGCTCGACCAAACACAGGCAATTGCTGGACGGTTTCCGGTTCATTGGCAAGGCCCGGGATCCGCGATCCGCAAAGACCGATGCCAAAGCCGATGACCACAGCGATGACATGACCCCCGTCCGCAAGCGGATCCGGCGCGATCGCATATTTCGCCGCCACGAAGCCAAGGACAGCGATCAGCCCGAATACACCTTTCCGCGTTGAGGCGACCAAGACCCCGATCAACCCAAACCCTCCCATAGACATGCCGACATCCGTGACCCCCTTGAGCGCAGCGAGGCCGGGGATCAGGGCTACGGTGGCCAGCAGGATCACGGTCGCGGTGATATCGATGCCAAAGAACAGCCCGGCGGTGCGCCAACTGCCCCACAGCCATTCCGCGGCACCGATCACGATGGCCGCGAAGAGAAGTTGGCGCAGCAACATCGGCAGATCGTGCGAGAGGAAGATGGCGGTGGCAAATCGCAACGGATCGCCGCCGCGGATGGCGTCCACGCTAATGCCCCATGTGGCGAGCGCATCGGGATCGATTTGCCCTGAAAACGTCCCGGCAAGCGCATTGGCCACCAGCATCACCGCGAGAAAGGCGAGCGTGAACGGCAGCCATCGGATCACCTTCGCGCCTGTCCGGGAGGCATGGGTCTCGGATTTGACGTTCATCCGCAGACTTCCCTACTTCATCAGGCCGCGAAGCCCGCCGGAGACCAGCACGTTGACCTCATAGAGGATTCTCGGCGCGGCAAGTCCGCCCGGACAAGCCAGGTAGTTCGGCGACCAGACCGGGTCGAACTTTTCCTTGTAGGCCCGCAGCCCCTCGAACCGGTAGAAATGCTCGCCATGTTCGTAGATGAAGCCGCCGATGCGGTTCCACAGCGGCGCAAGCTTGCGGTTCTGGACGCCTGCGAAGGGTGCTGCCCCCAGCGAGGCCCAGCGAAAGCCCGCCGCCGCGCCCCAGAGCATCATTTCGGCAAATAATGCATCCATGGCGAAATGCGGCGCGTCGGGAAGATAACGCATGAGATCGAGCGAGAGTTCGTGCCGATTGGCCCCCTGGAACAGGTTGGCAAAGGCGACGATCCGGCCCTCGGGGTCGCGCAAAACGGCCACGTCGAAATTGCGCATGTAGTCCTCTGTGAAGGCCCCGAGGGAAAAGCCTTTCTCCTCACCCTGTTTGCGCGCGAGCCAGGCATCAGAGATGGCTCGCAAATCCGGCAGGATTGGGTCCAGCTCGGCGCGCGGGACCACCTCGAAGACAAAGCCGTCGCGCCCGGCACGATTGCGCGCCTGCCGCAGATCCTTGCGTTTTGACCCCTCGAGCGTGAAGCCGCGCAGGTCGACCCGCGCGACCTCGCCGATCTTGAGGATCGATAGCCCCAGATCGAGATAAGTCGGAAGGTAGTCCGGCGATACCGCGTAGAACGCCACCCGCTTGCCGGCCCGATAGGCGCGTTCCCGCAGCGTCCAGATCAGGGCTTCTCCGGCTTTCCTGTCGCCAACGGGATCGCCATTGGCGATCAGCGATGTGCCCGTGTCCGCATAGGCGATGAAGGCGGTTTCATCGTCCGATACAAGGAACTGCTTGTCGCCGGTCAGGGCAATATTGGCTTCGGTGTCCTCGCTTTGCGCCACCAGCCGTTTCACGACATCGGGGATCTCGCGCGTCTCGCGAACCGCTGGACGGTGGTTGATGAGCGAGTTGACCACCACCACGACCAGGACGATCGCCATGACCAAGCTGGCCCGCAGAAACCGCGAAGCATCGCCGTTCCAGCTGAACTGCCACCACAGGGCGTTCCGGTACTCGACATGATCATAGGCGAAGAACCCGATCCACAGGATCGCCGCAGCCAGCACGAGGATGCTGAGAATCCACCGTCGATCCAGTCGAAAGAGCGAAACTTCTTCGGCGCGATAGAAGGCGGGGCGAAGAAGCCCCAATGTCACGAGCGTTGCGGCCATGGACACGGCTTCGACCCAGTCCAGCCCTTTGGCCAATGATGCGACAAAACCGACGCCAACAAGCGCCATGGCAAACAGCCACGCGCGGTATAGCTTGCGGTAGAGCCCCGCCGCCACGACGACGAGCAAAGCGCCCGCGAGGCTTCCGGCAAGATGAGAGGCTTCGATAACGCCCAGCGGAACGACGTCGCGCAGGATATCCAGCCGGCTGCCTTCGGCAGGCAAGTTTCCGGAGACCAGCAGGACGATGCCGGCAAGCATGGCGAGCGCTGACGCGAGGATCGGCACCACGGGTTTCAGGGCACGCCAAAGGACACTCGATGTAACCTGAAGCCGTCCCCTGTTGGCCAGTGCAGCAGCGATGGCGAGGCCGAACGCTGAGACCGCGAATGGGAGGACGGTGTAGATCAGGCGATAAAGCAGCAGCGAGGCCAGAACATCCGAGCGACCGGAGGCACCGAACCCGGCGATGATGGTCGCTTCGAACGCGCCCAGCCCGCCGGGTGCGTGACTGAGGATCCCGAGCCCGACCGCGGCAATGAAAACCGTCGCGAACACGGCTATATTCGGCACCAAGTCGGGCGGCATCAGCACATAGAGCGTCAGAGCCGCACCGGTAACGTCGAGGATACCCGCCAGCGTCAGACCGGCAGCCTGCGCAGGCCCCGGCAGATCAACACTGTATTCGCCCGATTTCAGCCGCCTCTTGCCCGTGCCCAGCCAGAGCAGATACCCGCCGAACCCGGCAAGCAGGATAATACCAAGCGAGGTCTCGAGCGCCGGCGGGACGTCGATGACCGCGCTCAACCCGACCGGATGAAGCGCCAGCAATGCGCCGAACCCCAGGACCAGCGCGGACACGAAACCGGACCACGAAATCGCGACAATTGCGGTGATCTTGACCAGATCCAGCCCGAACGCGGAATAGACCCGATAGCGGACGGCCGTGCCCGTCAGATACGAAACCCCGAGCAAGCCGGATATCGCATAGCCCGCAGCCCCGGCGATCATCGATACCCGCGCGGGCATCCTGCCCGGAGCGACGGCGCGCATCGCAAGAAAATCGTAGGCTGCGATACCGACGAAGCTCAGTGCGGTGCAGGCGAGCGCGGCAAGAAGCACAGCCGGTTGCGCCGCCGCGATGTCGGCTTTCACGTTTACCCACCGCACATGGCTGGCCAGCTTGTGCAGCACGAACACCGCAAGGATTCCAATGATGACGGGAACCGCAATCTTGACTGCCGGGTGTTCGAGCGCGCGGATCACCCGGGAAAGACGCGTCGGTGTCTCAGCGGCGGCCATCGATGCCTTCCTGGAGACGGTCGATCGATCGGGCGCTTGTTTCGCGGAAATTCCGTTGAATTCCCGTCCGGTCTTGGCGTTCATGTCAATTCTCGGCCCACGCCGATTTTGACAACATGACAAGTGAGAGACCGGTCAAGAGAAAGTTCAGGCCCATCATCAGACCCAGCGTCCAGCTTGCAGTCCAGGGCCAGCCAAACAGGATCACGATGCCGGCGACGAAGGAACACAGGCCGCTGAACACGAGCCATCCCCAGTTTGAGACATGCGCGCTGCTGCGTAGCCCGAAGAGGATGGAGAGAACGCCTTCCATCAGGAAAGACAGCATCATCAGGACGGTTAGCGCAGCGATGCCCGCCAGCGGAAACAGGACAAGTGCAACACCGAGAACAAACAGAAGTCCAAATGCCGCGGCGCCGTAGCGCCATTCCGGCGCGGGCCGAATTGCCCACGAAAACCAGAGGCCGACAGCCCCCCATAGGGTCAGCATCCACGCCACCAGAAGTTCTGCCCCGAAGGTTGCGACGGAAGGCAGGAGAATGGCGAGCACTCCAAGCACCGCAAGGATGATGCCGACCAGCCCCAAATGTTTGAAGCCTGCCCGACCTGTATCCGGAGGCAACGCGATTTTCAGATCGTTCGGATGAGTTTTCATTGGTGTTTCTCCGTTGCGCCCGCAACGTTCCATCGGGCACGAGAAAGCACTAAGCGCGCGCCATAGCCCGAAACTCACGCGAATCTTACATCCATGCAAAGAACGCCGTTTCGCTGGCACAAGGGGGCAGATTTTCGTTAGATGGCCGCAAGGAGTTGGACGCCGATGAAAATCATTCTCGCCGAAGACGATGCCAAGATGGCCGACTACATCGTCGCCGGCCTGTCCGAACATGGCCATTCCGTCGATCACGTCGCCGACGGAAGGGACGCGCTCAGCTATTGCCTCTACAACGACTGCGATCTGGCGATCCTCGACCGCATGCTGCCGGGAATGGACGGCCTGTCGGTGCTGAAGGCCCTCAGGGCCTCGAAGAAATCCATCCCGGTTCTTTTCCTGACAGCGCTTGGACAGGTCGATGACCGTGTCGAAGGTCTCGCGGCAGGCAGCGACGACTACCTCACCAAACCCTTCCACTTCTCCGAACTTGTCGCCCGCATCGACGCGATCGTCCGCCGCAAAACCGAGACATCCGCCGATGCAGTCCTGAAGGTACACGACCTGACACTCGATCTTCTGTCTCGCACCGCTATGCGCCAGGGCACCGTGATCGAGCTGCACAACAAGGAGTTCACCATCCTGGAAATACTCATGCGCAATGCAGGCCGGGTCGTGACCCGCACACTGCTGCTGGAACGGGTGTGGAACTTCAATTTCGAGCCCAACACCACGGTCGTCGAAACGCATATGAGCCGATTGCGCGCCAAGATCGACAAGCCGTTCGGCACACCGCTGATCCACACGATCCGCAACACAGGGTATTCGATGCATGGACCGCGGTGACGTCCTTTCAGGCGCCGCGTTTTCGGCGGTCCTGCGATCCGCTTTCGCGTTCGTTGTCGTGCTCGTGCTGGGTGGCTGGGCGGCGCTGGTCTATGTCGAGCGCAGCCTCATCGCCGAACTTGGCGACGATGTGCAGCAGCGCTGGAACATCATCGCCACCGACCACGCGAACGAAGGCAGGAGCCACGTGACCGCGACGATCGAGAAGGTCGCGCGCGTTTCAACGAACGGGCATCACGCCGCGGCCCTTTTCGGGCCAGAAGACGATGTCATCGCCGGGAACCTTCTGACACGGCCGGAGGGCCAGGGCCTGCAGGTCGGCCCCTTGGACCATGCCCTCGCCTCGCCGGACGACATCAGCCATGAATACGTCTACGTTTCCGGCCCGCTGGGTGACCACGTCCTCGTCATCGGACAACGGCTCGACTTGCTCGACCGCACGAAAGTCCTGATCTTCCGAACCCTGGCGTTAAGCGGATTCCTTATCGTGCTGACGATGCTGTCGTTCGGGTATTTTCTCAGCAACAAGAGCCTGCGACGATTGAGAGACATCGAAACCGCCCTGTCGAAAGCCAGCGACGGGGACATGGCGGCCCGGATTTCCGATGACGGCGGATCGACGCAGATCGACCGGATCGCACGCGAGATCAACCTACATCTGGACCGGCTGTCGCGGATGATCGCCACGACGCGCAACACGACCGCCGCAACCGCGCACGATCTGAAATCGCCGCTGGGCCGCGCCTATCTCTCGCTCGGGAAAGCCATGGAGATGGTGGACCGGGACGAAGATCCATCCGAAGCGCTCGCCGACACGCAGGACGAGCTTGAAAACATGCGCGTCATCTTCGAATCGTACCTGCAACTGTCCCGGATCGAAGCAACCGGGGAAGAACACCTGACCGCCCATGTCGCTCTGAAAGCCCTGACAGCCGAATTGACCGAGACCTTCGCCCTGATTGCGGAGGATGAGGGTCAGAGCCTGTCGTTCGAGACGGATGCCGGGCAGGACTACGGGGTCACGGGCGACGCCCAGATGCTGCAGCAGTTGGTGGTGAACCTGCTACAGAACGCGGTCACCCACGGCGCTGCCGGCAACAGGATCGAGGCGAAACTGCGCCGGACGGACGGACACATTCGGCTGACGGTGGCCGATACGGGACCCGGAATTCCCGACGACGCGAAGCAGCGCGTTTTCGAACCCTTCCACCGACTCGACCCCAGCCGGACAAAACCGGGAAGCGGTTTGGGTTTGGCCCTCGTGCAGGCGATTGTCGAAAAACATGGGGGAAGCGTCACGCTCAAGGACAACCATCCGGGCCTGATCGTCGAGGTAACCCTGCCGGTCGCTTCAAACCAGCCGTTGCCTGAAACTTGAGACCATTTGCGCGACTGTCCATCGGCACAGGCCCGAAAGCACGGCTCAGCCGTCTCCCTCGACTTCTTCCTTGAACCTCGTGAAGAACTGGGCGGCCAGCTTGTTGGCTGTGGAACTGATAAGGCGGCTTCCGAGCTGGGCGATCTTGCCGCCGACATCGGCTTTCGCGGTGTAGCGCAATATGGTCGCGTCGCCGTCTTCCTCCAGTTCGACATCCGCGCCGCCCTTGGCGAAACCGGCGACGCCGCCGCTCCCCTCGCCGGCCAGCGAGAACCGCTCCGGCGCCTGGCTCTTGTCCAGTGTCACCTTGCCGCCGAACTTCGCTTTCACCGGCCCGACCTTCAGGGTCACCTTCGCTTCGAGTTCGTCATCGGCGTTCTTCTCGAGTTCCTCGCAGCCGGGAATGCAGGCCTTGAGAACCTGCGGATCGTTCAATGCCTCATAGACGCGGTCACGCGGGGCTTCGATCCGGATTTCGTCTTTCATTTCCATCGGCTGGTTCCTCGATTTTCCTCGGCGGGACCGGCCTTGTAGCACAGTCACCCGCACATGTTTAACCACTGAAATCTCCGGCCGAAAAAACAGGCCTTCCCGCGCACCGATACTCACCCCGAATGGGCGCGCAGATAGGCGAGCATCGCGTTGTAGGATCCCATCTGGTCGTAATCCTCCTCCTGCATCGGCAAGTCGAGGCTCTTTGACAGCGCCGCCACGAGATTGAGGAAATCCATCGAATCGATGTCGAACTCCTCGCGCATATCGCCGTCGGGGTCGATGTCCGCGATCTCTATATCCGGGGCGATTTTGTGAAGTTCCTGGCGCAACGCGCTTTCAAGTCTGTCGTCACTCATAGTTTCTCGGGCTCCTGAAGGTTTTTATCGATGGCGGACAGGAACAGTCCGCCGCGATGGCCATCGCTGACGCGATGGTCGGCAGCGAGCGTCAGTGTCACGGTGCTGCGCGGCACGACCTCGTCGCCAACGACCCATGGCCGGATGACCGGCGTACCGATGCCGACAATGGCCACCTGCGGCGGATATATGATCGGATACATGGCCTCGACACCACGATCGCCGAGGCTCGTGACCGTGATCGTCGGGTCCGACAATTCGCTGGCGCGAAATCTCCCGGCGCGCACCCGCGCGACCAGATCGCGTGTCTTGTCCATCACCGTGTCGAGATCGAGAGACTGCGCGTAGTGGATCGCCGGCGCGACGAGCCCGCCACCTCGAATATTGATTGCCATCCCGACATGCACGGTTTCGCCGGGCGCGAAGACGCCGTTCTCGTAGTGGCCGCTGAATTCCTTGTATTTTTTTAAAGCCTTCGCGACCGCCTTGACGAACAGCGCCGCGACAAGGACCCGCTCCTCCGGCGCTTTTCCGGCATTGCGTTCGGCGATGAAGGCTTCGGCCTTCGTCAGATCGCAGGTCTGCGACATGTAATAATGCGGGATCTCGCGTTTCGAGCGCGCCATCGCTGCCGCGATGGCGTCGCGCATCGCATACATGTTGAATCCGCCGGTCCTTTGCGGCTCCGCTTCCGGAGCGGCTCTGGCCGCGCCGGCTCCGATATCGGCAAGCTGGATCGCCCCACCCGGCCCGGTTCCCGCAAGTGCGGCTGGATCAACGCCTTTCTCCGTGGCGAGCCGTCGCGCGGCGGGCGAGATCCGGAGACGGCCTCTGGATGTCGCGACCGTCGGCAGAGGCCGAAGCGACGCGGCATCCACCTTATCTGGTTCCGGCTTGACCGGAAGCGGCGGCGGCTCCGGAGCTGCCTCGGTTCTTGTAGCGGCGGGTTCCTCGCCGTCCCCGCGGATCATCGCCAATGGCGTACCGACAGGCACCTTCGTGTTCAACTCGACCAAGTAGCCGTCGAGAGTGCCGTCCTCGAAACATTCCACCTCGATCGCACCTTTCTGGGTCTCGACGACGGCGATGATCTCGCCGCGCCTCACCGGGTCACCGGGCTTCTTGAGCCATTCGACGAGCGTCCCCGCCTCCATGTCGGCACCGAGTGACGGCATCAGGAATTCGGCCATCCGGTCAGCTCCTGTTGCAGGCTTTTCTCGCCGCAGCGACGATGCGCGACACCTGAGGAATCGCCGCCTGTTCAAGATGCGCGGCATAGGGGATGGGCACTTCCACGCTGCAGACCCGCTCGAACGGCGCGTCAAGCTCGAAGAAGGCGTTCTCGGCGAGCTGCATTCCGATCTCGGCGGAGATCGATCCGGTCTTCCAGCCCTCGTCCACAAAGACTGCGCGATGCGTCTTGGACACCGAAGCGACCACCGTCTCAATGTCGAGCGGGCGCAGCGTACGCAGGTCGACCACTTCCGCGCCGATGCCGTCTTTCGCCAGTTCCTCTGCCGCTTCCAGCGTCTTGAACAGCGATCCGCCATAGGTGATCAGAGATACGTCGCTGCCCTCGCGCCGCACCACGGCCTTGTCGATGTCGACCGGACCGGCATTGACCGGAAGGTTTCCCGTCATGTTGTAGAGCATGACATTCTCGAAGATCAGCACCGGATCCGGATCGTCCAGCGCCGTCTGCAACATGCCGCGCGCATCTTCCAACGTTGCCGGCGTCAGCACCCGGAGCCCGGGAATATGCCCGTACCAGCCTTCAAGGCTGTGCGAATGCTGGGCGGCGAGTTGCTTGCCCGCCCCCGTCGCCATGCGGATCACCACGGGCACGCCGAACTGGCCATTCGACATGTGCCGGAAGGTCGCCGCCGTATTCATGATCTGGTCGAGCGCCAGAAGCGAAAAGTTGACGGTCATCACCTCGACGATCGGCCGCAATCCCGTCAGAGCGGCGCCGATGCCGGCCCCGGTGAAGCCCGATTCCGACAATGGGGTATCGCGGATACGATCCGGCCCGAACTGATCCAGCAGGCCCTTCGAGACGGCGTAGCAGCCGCCGTAGTGGCCGACATCCTCACCCATCAGGAAGACGCGTTCGTCCTTCTCCATCGCGTCGACGATCCCGCGCTTGACCGCCTCGCGATAGGTGATCTCCTCAGTTTCGGCCGACGGCTCCGGCAACGTCGGCGGTGCGGGCCGCTCCTCGGCCATGACATGCCGGGTCAGTTCCTCGACCGGCTCCCACTCGCCGGCTTCGGCGAAGGCGACGGCGTCGGCGATTTCCGCATCTGCGTCCGCCAAAATCCTCTCGACATCGCCATGCTCGATCAGGCCATTCGATTCCAGCCAGCCCTGGAACCGAAGGATCGGCCCCTTGTCGCGCCACGCGGCGATCTCCTCCTTTGTGCGGTAGAGCTGCGCGTCGAACATGGAATGAGCGCGGAAACGATAGGTCCGGCATTCGAGAAAGTAGGGCTTTCCGGTCTCGCGGATGGATTTCAAGGCCCGCCGCGTCGCTGCCTCCACCGCGATGACATCCATGCCGTCGACCATCTCGGCCTGGATATTGTAGGTCTGCGCCTTGGCATGGATGTCGGTTTCGGCCTCGGTGTATTTCAGCGCTGTGCCCATGGCGTATCCATTGTTCTCGCAGACGAACAGGACCGGAAGATCCCAAAGTGCCGCCAGGTTCAGGCTCTCGTGGAACTCGCCCTCGGCCACCGCGCCATCGCCAAAGAAACAGGCGGTTACGCGGTTTTCCCGATTCATTTTGTCACCGAGACCAAGCCCGACGGCAAGCGGCAGCCCACCGCCGACGATCGCGTTGCCGCCATGGAAATTGTGGTCTTTCGAGAAAAGGTGCATCGAACCGCCGCGCCCGCCCGCGCAGCCGTTCGCCTTGCCGAACATTTCGGCCATGATGCCGTCCATCGGCACGCCGCGCACCAGCGCATGCCCGTGTTCGCGATAGGTGGCGACCAGCCGGTCGTCGGCTCCGAGCAGCGGGATGACACCAGCGGCGACAGCCTCCTCCCCGTCATAGAGATGCAGGAAGCCGCGGATTTTCTGCTGCGTATAGAGTTCGGCGCATTTGTCCTCGAAACGGCGGACCCGGATCATGCGAGCCAGAAGGTCGAGAACATGCTCCCGGTTGAGATGCGGTCTGAGATCGTCGGTGGTCATTTTTCGTCACTTTCCAGCGTGGAGATATCGCCTTCCGGAAGGCCGAGTTCGCGCGCCTTCAAGAGGCGGCGCATGATCTTGCCGCTACGAGTCTTCGGGAGGTTCTCGCGAAACTCGATCTCCTTCGGCGCGACGGCCGGACCGAGCTTCTTGCGGGCATGGCCCTGGATGGAGAGCTTCAGCTCCTCATCCACGGCAAAGCCGGGTTTTAACGCCACGAAGGCCTTGACCATTTCGCCGGCCGTCTCGTCTGGAACGCCGATCACCGCTGCTTCCGCGACCGCCTCGTGCTCGATCAGCGCGCTTTCCACCTCGAAGGGGCCGATGAGGTGGCCGGCGCTCTTGATGACATCGTCAGAGCGGCCGACGAACCAAAAATAGCCATCGCTGTCACGCATCGCGAGGTCGCCAGAGAGATACCAGCCGTTGGAGAACGCCTTCTTGTAGCGTTCCTCCTCGTGCAGATAACCGCGCATCATCGACGGCCAGCCGGACCGAAGCGCCAGTTCGCCGAGCGCCATCGGCTTGGTGATCTCCTGTGCGCCGTCGGGCGTGCGTTCGACGATGCCGGCCTCGATACCGGGCATCGGCTTACCCATAGAGCCGGGCTTGACGGGCATGCAGGCGTAATTGGCGATCATGATGCCACCAGTCTCCGTCTGCCACCAATTGTCGTGGAACGGTTTGCCGAGCACCCCGACGCCCCACATGACGGCTTCAGGATTGAGCGGCTCGCCAACGCTTGCCATGAAGCGCAGATTGGACAGGTCTTCCCTGTTCGCGAGATGCGCGCCTGCCTTCATCAGCATGCGGATCGCCGTCGGCGCGGTATACCAGACGGTGACCTTGTGATGGGCGAGGATCCGGTACCAGCGTTCCGCATCGAATTCGGCCTCGTCGATGATCATCGTCACGCCATTGGTCAGGGGCGCGATGATCCCGTAAGATGTGCCAGTCACCCAGCCGGGATCGGCTGTGCACCAGAAAATGTCGTTGGGATGCAGGTCGAGAGCAGTCCGGCCCGTGTAGTTATGCGCGACGACCGCCTTGTGAACATGCATCGCGCCTTTCGGCTTGCCAGTCGTCCCCGACGTGAAATGCAGAAGTGCAAGATCTTCCGGATCGGTCGCCACGACATCGAAATCCTCGGACGCCGCGTCCATGAGCTTGCCGAGATCGGACAGCCCCGCGGCCTCATCCTCACCGTCGATCAGGAGAACATGCTTCAGCTCCGGCAACTGGTCCCGGATCGGCGCGACCTTTCTCTTGTAGAGCAGCCTTGTGGTCACCAGCACATTGCCGCCACCGATTTTGAGGCGCGATTTGACCGGTTCGGGCCCGAAGGCCGAGAAGAGCGGCGAGAACACGCAACCGGCCTTCATCGTGCCAAGAACCGACACATAGAGCTGCGGCACGCGGCCGAGAAGCGAATAGACCCGATCGCCCTTTTCGACGCCCAGCGACCGGAGCACATTGGCGAAGCGGTTGGTCCGCCGCATCAGTTCCCGGTAACTGATATCGGTGGCGCTTTCGTCCTTGGCGATCAGGCGAAACGCCGTCTTGTCTCCTGAGCCGTTATAGACATGGCGGTCAACCGCTTCGTAGGCGATGTTGAGCTTGCTGTCCGGCAGGCCGTCGAGGAGGCCCGTCGCCCGCTCCCAGGAAAACGCGGCCCGCTCAAGCGCGTAATCCGTCATGTTGGCGCATGATGCGTCGCCGTCCGATTTCGGGATGAGGTCGTCACTCATTTCGTCCTCCCCGGCCTTTTCGACCGCCTGAAATGAATCTCCTCAGATCAGGCTAGGCGGATGGCGGATTGGAAAAAATGACGATGATCAATGGGGCGTATTTTCTTCCGCCGCACCCTTTCATGCGCTTCGGCCGATTCGAGAGGCTGCACCGCGCGGCCGCTCCGCTGGTGCGATCCGACCGTCATTTTGCATTCGGTCGAAAACCGGATATGGGCTGGGGCGTATCATTCCGCCCTCCCAACTGCCCGAAACGGATCCCATGACCGACAGCTCCGATCGCCTCGCCTTCGCCATCGACCTGGCCCGCAGGGCCGCCGAACTCGGCCTTTCGCATTTCCGCTCACTCGACACCCTGACCATCGAAAGCAAGGGCCATCAGGACCTCGTTTCCAATGCGGACAGAGACGTCGAGACTTTCGTGCGCGCAGAAATCGCGAAGGCCTATCCCGAAGACGGGATTGTCGGCGAGGAGCATGCGCCGGTCGCCGGCACCAGCGGCCGCGTCTGGGTGATCGACCCGATTGACGGAACCGCGAATTTCGTGCGCGGCATCCCGGCATGGTGCGTCGTTCTGGCCTGCGCGAAAGAGGGTGTGACGGAAATCGGCGTGATCTGCGAGCCATGCTCCGGCGAGACATTCTGGGCGGAACGCGGCAGGGGCGCATTCGTCAACGGCAAGCCGATACGCACGACCGCCGCCAGTTCGCTCTCGGAAGGGTCCGTGGCGATCGGCTTCGCCGCCGTCCGACAGGAGACCGCACCCGCAATCCAGGCGATCACCGATCTTCTCGCACAAGGTGGTGTGTTCTTCCGCAATGCGTCAGGCGCGCTGATGCTTGCCTATGTCGCCGGGGGCCGTCTGCTCGGCTATATCGAACAGCACATGAATTCCTGGGACTGCATCGCCGGCCTGTTGATGATTGAAGAGGCCGGCGGCCGGATTATGCCGACGGACCCGGCCACCGTCGTCACGGAGGGAACCGTCGTGATCGCAGGCGGAGCGAATGTCTATCCGCATCTGGAAACCATCGCGCGCGACGCCTACGGATTGTGACCGGTCACGCCGGCTCCTTCAAGCGCTCGATCGCCTGCGGCACCTGCGTAAGATCGTCGATTACGACATCCGCGCCGAGCTCGTCGACGGGCACGGTCGTGTAGCCGCCACGCACGGCGATCGACGCCATCGGAGCCGCTTTCGCCGCCTCGATGTCGGCCGGGCTGTCACCGACCATCAGTGCCCTGTGCGCGCCAAAGCCGAGCAGCTCGAGCGCATGCAGCAGCATGTCCGGCGCCGGCTTGCGCGCGGGGCCGGTATCGCCGCCAACGATCGCATGGACGGAACCGTCGAGCCCGAAATGCTCGACGATCGTGCGCGCGAACCCTTCAGGCTTGTTGGTAACGACCCCGATCTTCACGCCGGCCCGCGCATAGGCCGTAACCAGCATCTCTGCACCGGGCATCATCGTGGTTTCGTTTGTCAGGTGATTGCCATAGATCCCCATCATGCGATCCGTCATGGCGGAGAGCGTATCGCCTTCGAGCACAATATCGCGGGCGGCAAAGGCCCTCTCGACCAGTTTGCGCACGCCGTTTCCGATCATCATGCGCACCTCGTCGACCGAAAGGGCGTCCTTGCCCTCGGTCGCGAGCAGGTCATTGACCGCCGCCGCGATGTCCGGCACCGAGTCGATCAGCGTCCCGTCGAGATCGAACAATACGACCTGCGGCCAGCCGCATCGGTCGCCGCCCTGCGCGAAGTGCGAGCTCATGCCGTTTCCTTCCACTTGATCGAACAGCCCATGGACGGGATTTGCTCGCGCGGCCCCTCGCCCGTCTCGGCGACCCCGCGCATTGCCTCGAAAAGATCGCGGCGCACAGCAGTATCGCCCGTTTCCTTGCGCGAAGCATCGAGCCGGCCGCGATATTGCAGCTCCATATCGCTGTTGAAACCGAAGAAGTCCGGCGTGCAAACCGCCTCATAGGCCCGCGCAACGGATTGGTCCTCGTCATGCAGATACGGGAAGGAGAAGGCGTGCACGGCGGCAAAGTCTTTCATCCGCTCAAAGGAATCGGCCGGATAGGCGTCGGCGTCATTGGAATTGATTGCGACGAAGCCGATACCGAACGCCTCGAGATCGCGCGCATCGCACACGACACGGTCGATCACCGCTTTCACATAGGGACAGTGATTGCAGATGAAGGCGACCACCAGCCCGTTCGGCCCGGCGCAATCGAAAATCGAGAAGGGTCGGCCTTCAGTGCTCATCAGCCGCGCATCGACGGCCTTCCAGCCAAAATCGCAAATCGGTGGAACCGAGGCCATTCAAACGCTCCTTGTCCGTCAGGCGGCGGCGCGGACCGCACCGTCCGCAGCTTCGCGGATCGCCTTGATGTTCGCGGCATAGGCCGCCTCCTCGCCGCCCTTGAAGACGGCCGATCCCGCGACCAGCACGTTGGCGCCGGCGGCGGCGACCAGCGGCGCGGTCTGCGGCGTCACGCCGCCATCGATCTCGATATCGATCGGCCTGTCGCCGATCATATCCTTGATCCGCCGAGTTTTCTCGACAACCGACGGTATGAAGGCCTGCCCGCCAAAACCCGGGTTGACCGTCATCAGCAGGACGAGATCGAGCCGGTCCAGCACATATTCGATCACGTTTTCCGGCGTCGACGGATTGAGCGACACGCCCGCCTTCTTACCCAGATCGCGGATCGCCTGAAGCGACCGGTCCAGATGTTTCGTCGCCTCCGCGTGGACGGTGATGATGTCGCATCCGGCATCGGCGAACGCGCCGAGAAACGGATCGCAGGGTTCGATCATCAGGTGACAGTCGAAGATCTTGTCGGTCCGGTCGCGCACCGCCTTGATGATCGGCGGACCGAAGGTGATGTTGGGAACATAGTGCCCGTCCATGACATCGAGATGAATCCAGTCCGCGCCAGCGCGCACGACCGCCTCGATCTCGTCGCCGAGCTTCGAGAAGTCGGACGAAAGCACCGACGGTGCGATGATGGTTTTGGATGCCATGGCGAAGGTCCTCCGATCGGGATTGCCTACCTGCTGAGGTTGACAAAAAGGCTTGGCAGTTTGTCCGGCAGGCGTTCCACCTGGCGGATGATTGTATAGTTGTTCGACCCGAATATGCGCGCGACATATCGATCCGCCTCCGGATCCAGTGTCAGGCAATAGCTCGATATTCCCAATCGTTGAAACTCGGCCGTGGCTTTTTTCGCGTCCATCCTCAGATATTGCGGGTCGCGTTCGTCGCTATAGGCCGTTTCAGGCAAACAATGCCTGCGACATCGGCGACGCGCCCGAACGGAGCCCGTCGATCACATCGAAATGATGCCTGTCAGGCTCCTCGACGCACTCGGTCGCCAGGCCGAGGCCACGCCATACATTGGCGAGCAGTGCATTCTGGCGCACGAACTCCGACCGCTCGCCCGCGCCAACCCAGCAGATGACTGGCACATCGACCGCCGGTTCGAGCAGCGCCGGGCTTTCCGCCTTCGCCTCCGCCGCATCCAGCCCGATCGTATCGTTCAACTGCGTCCGCATCATCGGTCTCAGATCATGCACGCCCGAGATCGGCATGACCCGGTCGATACGATCCAGCACAGTGTTCGGAAGGCCTGTTCCGCCGCACAGTAACCGGGCAACGATCTGCCCCCCGGCAGAATGCCCCGCAAGCCGGATCGGACCGTCGATCCGCGCCGATGCCAGGGCGACCGCGCGCGAAATGGATTGGGCGATCTCGCGGACATGCACCTCGGGACAGAGCGGATAGGACGGCATGGCCACCGCCCAGCCGCACGCCAACGCGCCCGCAGCGAAATGCGACCATGTCGACTTGTCGAACCGTATCCAGAATCCGCCATGCACGAAGACGAAGAGTCCCCTGGGCGTTTCGTCCGGCATGAACAGGTCCATGGTTTCGCGCGGGTGTTCGCCATAGGCGATGTCCGTGGTCGCTTTCTTCGCGGCCAGTCGCCGAAAGTCTTCCGCTGGCCCGGTCCAGGCATCCGGCCAGCGTTCACCACCGGCGATGTTCGGACCATTGGCGTAGGCGTTGTCCCAGTCCTCGACACGAAACAAAGTCATCGATACGGCCTCCTCACACCCCGAGATAGCGGGCAGTCACATCGTGCGTCAGGTCACCGGTCGCACCGGTCCACACGCTCTCACCCTTTTCCAGAACCACGCAACGGTCGGCGACGGAAGCGAGTTCGCGGATAGACTTGTCGACAACGAGGATCGACAGCCCTGCTGATTTCAAGTCGCGGATCGCGGCCCAAATTTCCTGCCGCACGACCGGGGCGAGCCCTTCGGTCGCCTCGTCCAGGATCAGAAGGCGCGGATTGGTCATCAGCGCGCGGCCGATCGCGAGCATCTGCTGCTCCCCACCGGAGAGCAGCCCTGCCTTTTGAGACAGACGCTCGCCCAATCGAGGGAACAGCCGCGTCACGGCCGCAATGTCCCATGGTCCGGACCGCGCGGCGGAAACGAGGTTCTCTTCGACGCTCAGCGGTGCGAAACACCGCCGTCCCTCGGGCACGAGGCCTATCCCCGCACGAGCGACGCGGTGCGAAGCCAGCGGGCCGAGGTCCCTGCCCGAAAAGCGGATCGAGCCTTCGCTATGGCGGAGCATGCGCATGATGGTGCGGATGGTCGTCGTCTTGCCCATGCCGTTGCGCCCCATCAGCGCAACCGCCTCGCCTTCGCCGACCTGAAGATCGACGCCGAACAATGCCTGGGATTCGCCGTAGAAGGCGGTGACGCGGGACAATTCCAGGAGCGCGCTCATGCGTCATCTCCCAGATAGGCGCTCTGCACCTCGGCATTCGCGCGGATTTCATCGACCGTGCCGGTCGCGATGATGCGCCCGTACACAAGAACCGAGATCCGGTCGGCCAGCGTGAAGACGGCGTCCATGTCGTGTTCCACGAGCAGGATCGGAGCCTCGTGGCGCAGGTCGGAAAGAATGGCGGTCATCTCCTGCGACCCCTCCGGCCCGAGCCCCGCCATCGGTTCATCAAGCAGGAAGACGCGAGGCTCCATCGCCAGCGCCATCGCCAGCTCGAGGCGACGCCTTTCGCCATGCGACAGGATCGAAGCCGGCACGTTCTCCCGGCCCGAAAGGCCTACGCGCTCCATGAAAGCACGTGCCGGCCCGGTCAGCGCCGCATCGCCAAGTGCCGGACGAAGGAAACGGAAAGTCGCGCCGCTTGCGCCCTGAACCGCGAGGACGACATTCTGCAGCGCCGTGAATTCCGGCGCGACGGAGGAAACCTGGAAAGTCCGCGCAAGGCCGCGCCGCGCCCGCGCCACCGGCCCTTCGCCGGCCAGATCGCGCCCGGAAAACAGTATGGCGCCGGCTTCCGGGTGCAACTCCCCGCATATCTGCTTGATCAGGGTCGACTTCCCGGCCCCGTTTGGACCGATCAACGCATGAATCTCGCCCGGACGAAGATCGAAATCGATACCGTCGCTGACCGTCAGCGCGCCGAACCGTTTCGTCAGCTTGCGAATTTCGAGGACCGGATCAGTCACGATGCGGCCTCCTTGTCAGGACGCCGATCAGGCCGCCATGGGCGAAGAGCACGACGAGGAGTAACAGGAGCCCGAGCAGGAACTGCCAGTACTCGCTGACGCTGCCGAGTTCGTGTTCCAGCAGGATGAACAGCGCAGCGCCCGCAAGCGGCCCGAAATGCCGGCCCACACCACCCAGGATGACGAAGACCATGATCTCGCCCGATGTCTGCCAGGACAACATCGACGGACTGACAAAGCGGTTCAGATCGGCATAGAGCGCGCCGGCAAGCCCGGTGATCATGCCGGAGATGACGAAAGCCACGAGACGCAGGCGATAGGGATCGATCCCGACAGCACGCACCCGCTCGACATTCTGCCGGGCGCCTTGCAGCGCAAGGCCGAAGCGCGAGCGCGACAGCACCACAGAAACCAGCACCGCGAGAAGGAAGCAGACGAAGGCGACGGCGAAGAATTGCAGCGGATCGAGCGTGTTCAGCCCGGGAAACTTGTCGCGGACATAGATCGGCAACCCGTCCTCACCGCCATAGGCGGGCCAGGAGACCGCGAAATAGAAGACCATTTGCGCGAAAGCGAGCGTGATCATGATGAAATAGACGCCGCTCGTGCGCAGGCTGAGCGCGCCGATCACGAGTGCAGCAATCCCCGAGGCGGCAAGCGCGACCGGCCAGATGATGAGCATCTGCTGAGTGCCATCGATCGCGAAAGGCCATGTCATGAGCGGCGTGTAGCTCTGCGCGTGGCTTGCAAGGATACCGGCCGCATAGCCGCCGATTCCGAAAAAGGCGGCGTGGCCGAATGATACCAGCCCGCCATACCCAAGCGCGATGTTGAGCCCGACGCCCGCCATCGCGAAGATCGCTACCTTGGTCGCCAGCGTGATGATGAAGGGCTCGCCGGCCGCTTGAGCGATCAGCGGCACTGCGACGAGGATCGCGACAAGCGCGGTGTTGACCGTCGTTTCGCGAAACATCAGGTGCCCGCCCCGTAGAGCCCGCCGGGCCGCACCACAAGCACAAGCGCCATCAGGATGTAGATCAGCATGGAGGCGAGCGCCGAACCGACGGCGGTCGCATCCGACGCGTTCATGAAGGCTCCAAAGAAGACCGGAAGAAGGAAGCGCCCGAGCGTATCCGTGATACCGACGAGGAGCGCACCGATGAAGGCGCCCTTGATCGAGCCGATACCGCCGATGACGATCACGACGAAAGCCAGGATCAGCACCGGCTCGCCCATGCCGACCTGCACAGACTGGATCGTGCCGACGAGCCCTCCCGCAAAGCCGGCAAGCGCCGCGCCGAGCGCGAAGACGGCCGTGTAGAGCAGCTTGATGTCGACGCCCAGCGCGGCAATCATCTCCCGGTCCGCCTCGCCCGCCCTGATCTGGATTCCAAGCCGCGTCCGGCCAATCAGCAGGAAGAGCAGGATCGCAACGCCGACGCCGGCAACGATGATAGCCAGCCGGTAGAGCGGATATTCAACCCCGCCCGGCAGCGCCACAGCGCCAGAGAGGATTTCGGGCACATCGAGATAGAGCGGGAACGAGCCGAACAGCCAGCGCGTGCCTTCGGAGAACATCAGGATCAGCGCGAAAGTCGCAAGCACCTGATCAAGGTGATCGCGGCGGTAGAGCCTCCGGATCACGACGATCTCCATGATCGCGCCGGCAAGCGCCGCGGCGACGAGGCTCGCCACGAGACCGAGCCAGAAGGAGCCTGTGGCAGTCGCAACCGCCGCGCAGGCAAAGGCGCCGACCATGTAGAGGGAACCATGGGCGAGATTGATCAGCCCCATGACGCCGAAGATCAGCGTCAATCCCGCCGCCATGAGGAAGAGCATGACGCCGAATTGCAGCCCGTTGAGAGCCTGTTCGATTAAAAGGGCTGCGCTCACGGCGACGCCGTCCCGGGGGCTGGAATGCGGTAGCGGGCCGGCGAACCGGCCCGCGCCATGTCAATCACATCTTGCAGTCGCCGACATAGGCGTTGTCACGATCGGTCATCGCGGTGGCGACGATCTTGTTGGTCAGGATGTCACCTTCCTTGACCACTTCGCGCACATAGATGTCCTGAATCGGATGGTGGTTGGCGGCAAAGGAGAACTTGCCGCGAACCGAGTCGAAATCGGCTTCCTCGAGCGCCTTCTGAAAGGCATCGGCGTCGGAGACGGACGCCTTGTCCAGTGCGGAGAGCATCAAGTTGGCCGTATCGTAGCCATAGGAGGAATAGACCGAAGGCAGCCGGCCATATTCGGCCTGGTAGCTTTCCACGAATGCCTTGTTGGCCTCGTTGTCGATATCCTTGGACCAGTTGGCGGTGTTCTTGACGCCGAGCGCCGCGTCACCGACCGCCTGAAGGATGCCCTGATCGAACGAGAAAGCCGGCCCGATCAACGGAGTCTCGACGCCCGACTGAGCGTATTGCTTCATGAAGGCGATGCCCATGCCACCCGGCAGGAAGAAGAACACGCCATCGGCGCCCGACGCGCGGATCTGCGCGATTTCGGCGGCATAGTCGGTCTGGCCGAGCTGCGTATAAATCTCGCCGGCGAGTTCGCCGTCATAGTAACGCTTGAAGCCGGACAGTGAGTCCTTGCCCGCCGGATAGTTCGGAGCGAGGATGAACATGTTCTTGTAGCCGGCTTCCTTGGCATAGGCGCCTGCGGCCTCGTGCAGATTGTCATTCTGATAGGAAACCGAGAAGTAACGCGCATTGCAGCCGGGCCCCGCCAACTGCGACGGCGCGGCGTTGACCGAAAGATAGAACTTCCCCTGTGCCACGGCGGCCGGAACCACGGCCATGGCGAGGTTCGACCAGATGATGCCGGTCAGGATATCGACCTTGTCGGACTGGATCATCTTGTCGGCGAGCTGAACCGCGACATCCGGCTTGCGCTGGTCGTCCTCGATGATGACTTCGACGTCGGAATTGCCGGAATTCTTGATCGCCAGCATGAAACCGTCGCGCGCATCGATGCCGAGGCTGGCGCCACCGCCCGAAAGGGTCGTGATCATGCCGACCTTGACCGGTTCCGCGTAGGCGGCCGTCGTCGCCGCCAGCATCGCTACTGCGGCCAATGTGCTCGTTATCATTTTCATGTGTTGCCTCCCGGTTGTGAGTTGAAGCGGAAACGGCGGCCCGTGGGGAACCGCCGTCAAAACGCCTTGAATGTGAGTGTCGTCAGCGAGCGCGAGATGCCCTCGATGTCGAGAATGTGGTCGTTGATATATTTGCCGACATCCTCGTCACTTGGAATGTACAGCTTCATCAGCAGGTCATAGTCGCCGCTTGTCGAATAGAGCTCTGACGCGATCTCGCGCTCATAGACCCTGTCGGCGACCTCGTAGGCCTTGCCCGGACGACACCGCAACTGAACAAATATGCAATTCATGGAACGTTCCCCTGACGTGGCCCGGCGCGGACAGGCTGTGCTTGGCCCTATCCTTGAAGATTGAAATCACAAAAGCAACCGAGAAGTTTCAAGCTTGAAGCATTTTCCCTCGAACGGATTGCCTGCCTAGTCGAAGACGATCGACGGGGCGGACTGCGCCGTCGCGCCGATGCGCTCCTGAACCGTGCGGGCGATATCGCGATAGACCGCCGCATGCGGGCTCTCCGGATCGGAAACGACGATGGGCGTGCCTGCATCGGATTTCTCGCGGATATCCATGGTCAGTGGCACCTCGCCGAGGAACGGCACGCCCAGACGCTCCGCTTCCTTGCCCGCGCCGCCATGGCTGAAGATGTCGTGGCGCGATCCGCAGTCAGGACAGATGAAATAGCTCATGTTCTCGATGATGCCGAGCACCGGAACCTCGACCTTGCGGAACATGTTGAGGCCCTTGCGGGCGTCGATAAGCGCAAGATCCTGCGGGGTCGAGACGATGACGGCCCCGGCAAGCGGCACATTCTGCGCCATGGTCAGCTGCGCATCGCCCGTGCCGGGCGGCATGTCGACCACCAGCACGTCGAGTTCGCCCCACTCGACTTCCTTCAGCATCTGGTTGAGCGCCGACATCACCATCGGCCCGCGCCAGATCATCGGCGTATCCTCTTCGACGAGGAAGCCCATGGACATGACCTTGAGCCCGTAATTCTCCATGGGCTTGAGCGTCCGACCGTCAACGGTGGTCGGCTTGCCGGAAATTCCCATCAGGCGCGGCATGGAGGGACCGTAGATATCGGCGTCGAGGATACCGATCTTGAGACCGAGACCGCTCAATGCAAGGGCAAGATTGACCGCAGTCGTCGACTTGCCAACCCCGCCCTTCCCCGAAGCGACCGCGATGATCGACCGGATGCCCGGGACACCGGCTGGCTTGCGCAGCCCGCCCTGTGGCGGCGCCTGACGCGCCGGCTGCGGCGCGGGTTGCGGCTGCGGATTGGGCGTGCCGGCCTTCTTCGCGGCGGTCAGAACCACGCCCGCCTTCTCGACACCGTCGATGCCGAGCACCGCCTTCTCGGCGGCTTCGCGCAGCGGTTCGAGTTCTTCGGCCCTTTCGGCGGGAACGGTAATGGAGAAAAAGACTTTCGAACCAGCGATGACGATCTCGGAGACAAGCCCCAGATCCACGACGTTGCCGTCCAGATCAGGCCCCTTGACCCGCCGCAGTTGCTCCAGAACGTGATCCTTGCTGATAGCCAAAGTCTTCCCCTTCGATTGCGTCTCTCGTTCGCAAATAGGCGATTTGCGATGACGTTCCAATGGGGTGGCCGCGGTTGTTGAATCAAAATCGCAACCGCGGCGCGGATCAGGAGACCGTCGGCTTGCCGGCAAGTCCCGCCATGAAGCTCTTCGGCGTGACGATCCCCGCCCGTGTGCCGGACCGGGTCACGAGCAGCGGTTCGTCGTTGGACAGGAACATGTCCATGATCTCCGCGACGGCCGTGTCATGGGCAACCGAGCGCGCATCTTCCGGCAGATCGCCGTCGATCATCACGTCTTCGGCACACAACACGCCAAGCGGATTCATGTGCGCGACGAAATCGGCGACATATTCGTTTGCCGGATTCCGGATGATCTCCTGCGGCGTGCCGCATTGCACGATGCGTCCGCCTTCCATGATCGCGATCCGCCCGCCCAGCTTGAACGCCTCATCGAGGTCGTGGCTGACGAATACGATCGTGCGCTTCAGATTGGCCTGGAGTTCCAGCAGTTCATCCTGCAGGCGCGTGCGGATCAGCGGATCGAGTGCCGAGAATGGCTCGTCCATGAGCAGGATCGGCGCTTCCGTGGCGAATGCCCGCGCAAGCCCGACACGCTGCTGCATACCGCCCGACAATTCGGAAACCTTGTGATCGGCCCAGTCGCTCAGACCGACGAGATCGAGTTGCGCGCGCGCCTTCTCCTCGCGTTCGCGCTTTACCATGCCGTCGAGCTCGAGACCGAAGGCGACATTGTCCAGAACATCGCGCCATGGCAGCAGGCCGAATTGCTGGAACACCATGGCGACGCGGTGAAGACGCATGTCGCGCAGTGTCGCGGCATTGGCTTCGGTGATGTTGATCATCTCCTCGCCGTCGTTGATCAGCACCGAGCCGCGCACAACCTTGTTCAGCCCGTTGACCGCCCGAAGAAGCGTGGACTTTCCGGAACCGGAAAGCCCCATCAGCACGAGGATTTCGCCCTCCTCCACCTCGATGGAGCAGTTATGCACGCCCAGCACCTGGCCGGTTTCCTGCTGGATCTCGGCGCGGTCCTTGCCCTCGTCCATCATCGGCAAAGCGGATTTCGGGTCCGAGCCGAAGACGATGCTCACATTGTCGAAAACAACAGCCTTGCTCATGTCCGGTCCTTTCCGAGATGCAGCATCCGGTCGAGAATGATAGCGACGACGACGATGATGAAGCCGCTCTCGAAACCGAGCGCGGTGTTGACCTGGCCGAGCGCGCGCATCACCGGCACGCCGAGACCATTGGCGCCGACCAGCGCCGCGATCACCACCATCGACAGCGACAGCATGATGGTCTGGTTCAGACCCGCCATGATCTGTGGCAGCGCATAGGGCAACTCCACCTTCACCAGCTTCTGCCACCCCTTGGCACCGAAGGCCTCGGCCGCCTCGAGCAGCGGCGTCGGCGTCGACGACACGCCGAGATAGGTCAGGCGGATCGGAGCCGGCAGAACAAAGATCACGGTTGCGAGAAGGCCCGGCACCATGCCGACGCCGAAGAAGACGATCGCCGGGATCAGGTAGACGAATGTCGGCAGCGTCTGCATCAGGTCGAGCAACGGCTGGAGGAACTGGTAGAGCCGGGGTCGGTGCGCCGCGGCGATCCCGATCGGAACGCCGATCGCCATGCAGACGAGGCAGGAGGACAGAACCAGCGTCAGGCTCTCCGTCATCTCCTCCCAATAATCCTGGTTGATGATGAACAGGAAGCCGAGAAAGACGAGCAGGCAGATTTTCCAGCTGCGCTGAAGATACCAGGTGAGCCCGACGAAAACGGCCACGATGATCAGCGGATGGGGCGACTGAAGAACCCAGAGAATCCCGTCGATCAGGCTTTCCATCCATTCCGCCAGCCCGTCGAAAAACCAGGCGCCATGGTGCTGGAGCCAGTCAAACACGGATTTCGCGGTCTTGCCGACCGGAATCTTGTGGTCAGTCAACCATTCCATTCAGTACCCCTCCGATGTCGCGGCGATCATGTTCCGCGCCAGCCGCATATGACGAGCGCGGGTCCATGGTTTTACGCAAAGCGTTCGAAATCAATCCGAAGTCTCGGGATTCGCGAATCCCGCAATGAAAAAGGCCGGGCTTTTTCAAGCCCGGCCCGTCAGTTTCAGAGGCCGAAGGCGGACTTCACCGCCGGAAGCCCCGGCTCCCCGTCCTTGGTCGTCACACCGTCGAGCCAGCCGTCGAGAACGTCCGGATTTGCCTTCATCCAGGCAAGCGACGCGTCGTCGGCATCCTCGCCCTCGTCGAGGATCGCACCCATGATCTCGTTTTCCATCGGCAGCGAGAACTTGAGGTTGGTCAGAAGCTTGCCGACATTCGGGCATTCCTCGGTGTAGCCCTTGCGGGTCGTGGTGTAGACCACGCCTTCGCCGCCGAAGAAGTCTTCGCCGCCCGGCAGGTATTTCAGGTCGAAATTGGCGTTCATCGGGTGCGGTTCCCAGCCGAGGAACACGACAGGCTCCTTCTTGTCATAGGCACGAGCGACCTGCGCAAGCATGCCCTGCTCCGAGCTTTCGACGATCTCGAAGTCCTTGAGGTCGAACTTGTTCTCCTCGGTCAGGCTGACGAGGTAGCCATTGCCCTCGTTGCCCGGCTCGATGCCGTAGATCTTCTCGTCGAGTTCGTCGGCGAACTTGTGAATGTCCGCATAGCTCTTCAGGCCGGCATCCCATGCATAGGTCGGCGTAGCGAGCGTGTATTTCGTGCCTTCGAGATTGACAGCGACCTGTTCGATTTCGCCACTGTCGAGATACGGCTTGATCGCGGCGTTCTGCGCCGGAATCCAGTTGCCGAGGAAGACGTCCACATCGTCCTTTTCCAGCGATGCGAAGGTGACCGGAACCGACAGGACCTTAACATCGACTTCATAGCCGAGCGCTTCGAGAACCTGCTTGGTGGCCGCCGTCGTTGTGGTGATGTCGGTCCAACCGACATCCGAGAACACGACCTCATCGCATGCGGCAAGCGCTGTCCCGGAGGATGCGACGAGCGCGATCGCCCCGGTCAATGTGCTTTTCAAAATGCTCATCTGTTACTCCTGATAGCTGGTGATATCTGGCGGTTTTTATTGATTGACGGATCAATTAAAAAACAATTAGGGATGGATGGCAAGTGAGGATTGGAGAGTGCGGTGCCCAAGGTCGGTATGGAACCAATTCGCAGGGACGCGCTGGTCAGCGCGACCATTGCCGAAATCGGGGCATCCGGTTCGCTTGAGGTAACGGTCAGCGCCATTGCGCGCCGCGCCGGCGTATCGCCCGCCCTCGCCCACCACTACTTCGGCTCCAAGGAACAGATCTTCCTCGCCGCCATGCGGCGCATCCTGTCGGACTTCGGCTCGGATGTGCAGAACCGGTTGAAATCGCAGACCGATCCGGTCCAGCGACTGCACGCGATCATCGCCGCCAGTTTCGGACCCGACCAGTTCGACCGCGAGATCGTCGCGGCCTGGCTCGCCTTCTATGTCCAGGCGCAGAAATCGCCGGAGGCGGCGCGGCTCCTAAAGATTTACGCCCGGCGCCTCGACTCCAACCTCGTCTACAACCTCCGCAAACTCGTCGATGAAGATACCGCCCGGCGCATCGCACAGGGCCTGTCGTCCATGATCGACGGCTTCTATATCCGCCACGCTTTACAAGACCACGTGCCCGATCGCATGGGAACCATGCGCCTCGTTTGCGAATATCTCGAGATGTGCCTGAACAGGGAGACGCGAAAGTGACCTCCGCACCGAATATCCTGATCCTGATGGTCGACCAGTTAAACGGAACCTTGTTCCCGGACGGTCCCGCAGACTGGCTGCATGTGCCCAATCTGCGCAAGCTGGCGGATCGTTCTGTCCGCTTCGCCAACGCCTATACCGGCTCTCCGCTCTGCGCGCCCGGCCGTGCCAGCTTCATGGCCGGCCAGTTGCCGCGCCGCACCCGCGTCTATGACAATGCCGCAGAATTCCAGTCCGACATTCCGACCTATGCGCATCACCTTCGCCGCGCCGGCTACCAGACCTGCCTCTCCGGCAAGATGCATTTCGTCGGCCCCGACCAGTTGCATGGTTTCGAGGAACGCCTGACAACCGACGTCTACCCGGCCGACTTCGGCTGGACACCGGATTATCGCAAGCCGGGAGAGCGTATCGACTGGTGGTATCACAACATGGGCTCGGTCACCGGCGCAGGCGTCGCTGAGATCACCAACCAGCTCGAATATGACGACGAGGTCGCCTATCACGCAACGCGCAAGGTCTACGATCTGGCACGCGGGCGTGACGAACGACCCTGGATGCTCACCGTCTCCTTCACCCATCCGCACGACCCCTATGTCGCGCGGCGCAAATATTGGGACCTCTACGAGGATTGCGAACATCTCGACCCGGTCGTCCCGTCGATCCCATACGAGGAACAGGACGATCACTCGAAGCGGATCTTCGACGCCAATGACTGGCGCAGCTTCACCATCACCGACGAGAATATCCGCCGTTCGCGCCGCGCCTATTTCGCCAACATCTCCTATCTCGACGACAAGATCGGAGAAATCCTGGAGGCGCTGGAAACCACGCACCAGGCGGAAAACACGATTATCCTGTTCGTGTCCGACCACGGCGACATGCTGGGTGAACGAGGCCTCTGGTTCAAGATGAGCTTCTTCGAAGGCTCGTCGCGCGTGCCGCTGATGATCGCGGCACCGGGCGTCTCGCCGGCCCGCGTTACCGAGCCTGTCAGCACGATGGACGTCACACCGACCGTCTGCGATCTCGCCGGCATAGACATTGCGGAGATCATGCCCTGGACCGATGGTGAAACGCTGGTGCCCGCGATGAACGGGAGCAGACGCGAAACGCCGGTGCGCATCGAATATGCCGCCGAAGGCTCCTATGCCCCGCTCGTCTGCATCCGCGAAGGCAAGTGGAAATACACCCATTGCGAACTGGACGAGCCGCAGCTCTTCGATCTCGAAGCCGATCCGCATGAATTGACGAACCTCGCGCACGACCCCGACCATGCCGAGACGGCCTCCGAATTCGCCCGGAAGGCCGGCCAGTTCTGGGACATGGCGGCCTTCGACGCGGAGGTGCGCCAGAGCCAGGCGCGGCGATGGGTCGTCTATGAAGCCCTGCGCAACGGGGCCTATTATCCCTGGGACTACCAGCCGCTGCAAAAGGCGTCCGAACGCTATATGCGCAATCACATGGACCTGAACGTTCTGGAAGAAAGCCAGCGCTTTCCGCGGGGGGACTGACATGCTGACGGTTTACGGACGTGCCACCTCGTCCAATGTACAAACGGTCATGTGGGCGATTGCCGAACTCGGCCTCGATTGCGAAAGGCTCGATTACGGCGGTGCCTTCGGCGGCAACGACACACCGGAGTTCCTCGCAATGAACCCGAACGGCCTGGTGCCGGTCGTCATCGACGGAGACGGACCTCCTCTCTGGGAGAGCCCGGCAGTTCTTCGCTATCTCGCAGCCCGGTACGGCGACGAACAATTCTGGCCAGCCGATCCCGCGCGACGCGCGAGCCAGGATATCTGGGCGGAATGGACCAAGACGACCTTCTATCCGACGCTGATTGGACAGGTCTTCGGACCTCTCGTCCGCCTGCGACCCGAACAGCGCAATGAGCAACAAATCGCAGCCGGTATAGAGGGGCTCAAGCCGCTGGCTCGCATGCTGGACAACCGCCTCACCGGCACGGCCTTCATCGGCGGCGACGCGCCATCCTTCGCCGACATGATGACCGGCCACCTTTTGTATCGCTACTACACCCTGCCGATCGACCGTGCTGAAACGCCGGCGCTCGATACCTACTATACGCGCCTTCAGGCACGCGAGGCCTATCGCCAGCATGTCATGGTATCCTACGAATCCCTGAGACCAAGCTCATGAAATACCAGCCTCCCGCTTCCCATTTCATCGACGGCAATCCGGTTGAAGACACGACTGGCCGCCCGATCGACGTCATCTATCCCGCGACCGGCGAAACGATCGCGACCATTCATTCGGCGACCGACACAGTCATAAGTCAGGCGCTCGACAGCGCCGTGAAGGCGCAGGCCGAATGGGCGGCTCGGTCGCCGACCGAGCGCGGCCGCGTGCTGCGCCGTGCCGCCGACATCATGCGCGACCGTAACCGCGAGCTCTCGGAAATCGAGACGCACGACACCGGCAAGCCCTTGCAGGAAACGCTTGTCGCCGACGCCATGTCGGGTGCCGACGCGCTGGAGTATTTCGGCGGCATTACGCCGACCATTGGCGGCGAGACCGTCGAACTGGGTGGGGATTTCGCCTATACCCGCCGCGAGCCGCTTGGCGTATGCGTCGGGATCGGTGCGTGGAACTACCCGATCCAGATCGCGTCGTGGAAGGCTGCGCCTGCACTCGCCTGCGGCAACGCGATGATCTTCAAGCCATCGGAAATGACGCCGCTCTCGGCCCTGAAACTGGCAGAGATCCTGATCGAAGCCGACGCACCCGCCGGTCTGCTCAACGTCGTACAGGGCTATGGCGATGTGGGCGCGGCGCTGACGACCGATCCGCGCGTCGCCAAGGTGTCGCTGACAGGCTCGGTGCCCACCGGCCGCAAGGTCTATGCGAGCGCGGCTGAGGGCCTGCGTCATGTCACCATGGAGCTCGGCGGCAAATCGCCCCTGATCGTCTTCGAGGATGCCGATATCGAGAACGCCATCGGCGGCGCGATGCTCGGCAACTTCTATTCGACCGGCCAGATCTGCTCGAACGGGACCCGCGTCTTCGTGCACCGCGCGGTCCGCGACCGCTTCGTTGAACGTCTCGTCGAACGTACCCGCTCAATCGTCATCGGCGATCCGATGGACGAAGCCGTGCAACTGGGACCGATGGTCTCGGCCACCCAGCGCAAGAAAGTGATGGGTTATGTCGAAACCGGAAAGACCGAAGGCGCGACGCTGGAAATCGGCGGCGGCATTCCCTCCATCCAGGGCTTCGAGAACGGATACTTCATCGAACCGGCGGTGTTCACCGGCGTCACGGACGACATGACCATCGCGAAAGAGGAAATCTTCGGGCCGGTCATGTCCGTGCTTGATTTCGAGGACGATGACGAGGTGATCGCCCGCGCCAACGCGACCGAATTCGGCCTTGCCGCAGGCGTCTTCACAGCCGACCTGACGCGGGCCCACAGGGCGGTTGCGCGGCTGCAGGCCGGCACCTGCTGGATCAACACCTACAATCTGACGCCGGCCGGCATGCCTTTCGGTGGGGTCAAGGCCTCCGGCTTCGGGCGCGAGAACGCGGCCGCGGCGATCGACGCCTACAGCCAGGTCAAGAGCGTCTATGTCGGCCTCGAACCGGTCGACAGCCCTTACTGACGGAACGGGAATGCCATGGAAGCGGATTACATCATCATCGGCTCCGGCTCTGCCGGCTCGGCCATGGCGTACCGCCTGACCGAGGACGGCAAGCATTCCGTCATCGTCGTCGAGGCCGGTGGGACGGACGCCGGCCCCTTCATCCAGATGCCGGGCGCCCTCTCCTACCCGATGAACATGAAGCGGTACGACTGGGGATACCAGTCTGAACCGGAACCGCATCTCGGAGGACGCAGGCTGGCCACCCCGCGCGGCCATGTCATCGGCGGATCGTCCTCGATCAATGGCATGGTCTATGTGCGCGGCCATGCGCGCGATTACGACCACTGGGCGGAAAGCGGCGCGGCCGGCTGGGCCTATGCCGACGTGCTGCCTTATTTCAAGCGGCTGGAAAACTGGCACGACGGCGGCCATGGCGGAGATCCGTCCTGGCGCGGAAATTCCGGCCCTCTGCATGTCACCCGGGGCAAGCGCGACAATCCCCTCTTCCACGCATTCGTCGAGGCTGGCAAGCAGGCCGGGTTCGAGATCACACCAGACTACAATGGCGAGAAACAGGAAGGGTTCGGCCCGATGGAGCAGACGGTCTGGAAAGGCCGCCGCTGGTCCACCGCCAATGCCTATCTGAAGCCGGCCCTGAAACGTCAGAACTGTACGCTCGTGCGCGCATTCGCGCGGCGGGTGGTCGTCGAGAACGGTCGCGTGACCGGCGTCGAGATCGAACGCGGTGGACAGGTCGAGACCCTCACCGCGCGCAATGAAGTCATAGTCGCAGCCTCCTCGATCAATACGCCGAAAATCCTGCTGCTGTCGGGCATCGGTCCTGCAGCGCAATTGGCCGAACACGGCATCGACATGGTCGCCGATCGTCCGGGCGTCGGCGAGAACCTGCAGGACCACCTCGAACTCTATATCCAGCAGGCCAGCACCCAGCCGATCACGCTCTACAAATACTGGAACCTGTTCGGCAAGGCATGGGTCGGGGCGCTGTGGCTTCTGACCAAGGACGGGCCCGGTGCGTCCAACCAGTTCGAGAGCGCGGCTTTCCTGCGCTCGAAACCCGGCGTCGACTATCCCGACATCCAGTATCACTTCCTGCCGATCGCTGTGCGCTACGATGGCAAGGCGGCGGCAGAAGGCCACGGTTTCCAGGCACATGTCGGGCCGATGCGTTCACCCTCGCGCGGCAGCGTCACGTTGCGTTCCTCGGACCCCAAGCAACCGCCGAAAATCGTGTTCAACTATATGAGCCACGAACAGGACTGGTCTGATTTCCGTCACTGCATCCGCCTGACAAGGGAAGTTTTCGGTCAGGCTGCGTTCGATCCCTATCGCGGCAAGGAAATCCAGCCTGGGGCATCGCTCCAGTCGGACGAGGAACTGAATGGTTTCATCCGCGAGCACGCGGAAAGCGCCTACCACCCCTGCGGGACGGCGCGGATGGGACGGGCGGACGACCCCATGGCGGTGGTCGATCCGGAATGCCGGGTGATCGGCGTCGAGGGCCTGCGGGTCGCCGACTCTTCGATCTTCCCGCGCATCACCAATGGCAATCTCAACGCACCGTCGATCCTTGTCGGCGAAAAGGCGTCGGACCATATTCTCGGCCGAACGCCCCTGCCCCCGGAAAATTCCGAACCATGGATCAATCCGCGCTGGCAGACATCGGACCGCTGACGCGGCCCGAACAACTCTGCGTCAGGCAGCTTCCATGTTCTCCTGAACGGTGTCGAACAGTGTCTTCAGGTCGAGGAAGCAGACCATGTCGTCACCGACCGGCACGATGCCGCGGGTCAGCGCCTTTTCTTCCGCGCTCATCACGTCCGGCACCGGCTGCATTTCTTCCGGCTTGACGGTGACCATGTCGGACACGCTGTCGACCAGGATGCCGACGCCGCGATCGCCCTCGTCGATCACGATAATGGCGCTCTGTTCGGTCGGCTGGATCGCCGGCAAGCCGAGCCGAAGCGCCATGTCGACCACCGGAATGACCTTGCCGCGCAGATTGATGAAGCCCAGCACGTAGTCCGGAGAATGCGGCAGCGGCGTCGCCTTCTGCCAGACCCGGATTTCCTTTACCGCCATGATATCGAGGCAGAAAACCTGGTCTGAAAGGCGGAACGAAATGATCTTCAGGATCGGTTCCGACGTGTTCATATTGCTATCTCTCATCAAAATTCTTCCCATTCGTGAGGATTGGTAGCGAGGTTGGACTTGGCGTTGAACGCCCGCGCGATATTTCCGACCATCGTCCGCGCAGGCGATGCGACGGTCCGTGCCGCTTCCCCGGCTGGGACAGGCCGCGGGGCGGATGCGACCTTCGGCTGATCCCCGAGACGGAAAGTGGCGATCTTGGATTTCATATCGCCGGCTTCGTCGGAAAGCTTGTGGGTCAGCGCGTTTGTTTCCTCGACCATGGCGGCGTTTTTCTGCGTCACCTGATCGAGCTGGTTGATGGAATTGGAAATGTCCTTGATGCCGGTCGACTGCTCGCTCGCGGCCGTGGCGATCGACTGGATTCGGTCGTTGACATCATTGACCTTCTCGGAAATGTCCGAAAGCGCCGCACCGGTGCGGTTGACGAGTTCGACGCCGGTGGAAACCTCCCGGCCCGATTTGGTAATCAGGTCCTTGATTTCCTTGGCGGCGCCCGCCGAACGCTGCGCGAGTTCGCGCACTTCCTGCGCCACGACGGCAAAGCCCTTGCCCGCCTCGCCCGCCCGCGCGGCCTCGACACCAGCGTTGAGGGCCAGCAGGTTCGTCTGGAAGGCGATCTCGTCGATCACGTTGATGATGTTTGAGATTTCGCCCGAAGCCTGTTCGATCTGGCCCATCGCGGACACCGCATCAGCGACGATCTTGCTGGAGGATTCCGTCTCGGCCTTCGTCGAGGCGACCTTTTCGCTGGCCTCGCGGGCCATCTCGGCCGCGCTGGTGACCGTGGCCGCAATTTCCTCGACCGCGGCGGAGGTCTCTTCGAGCGAAGCCGCCTGCTGTTCGGTGCGCCGCGACAGCTCGTCAACGGAGCTGCGCATTTCAACCGCGCCGCTTTCGATAACCTCGGTGTTGTCGCGCACGTCCTCGAGCGTCTCGCGAAGCTTCGCGATGGCTGAATTGAAGTCCATCCGAATCGTGTCGAGGCTTTCGATGAACGGAGTTTCGATGCGTACGGAGAGGTCACCCTCCGCCACACGCTGCAGGCCCTCGCCAAGGCGGCTGACGACTTCATCGACACGGGCCGCTTCTTCCCGGCGCGTCTCGTCGTTCTGCTGGCGCTCCGTCTCGGTCATCGAGCGGCTTTCCTCGGCCTCGCGCTCGACGCGCTGCTTGGCGAGCGCGTTCTCGCGGAAGATTTCAAGCGCACGCGCCATCGCTCCGATTTCGTTCTTCGCTTCCGTATGCGGGACTTCGATATCCAGTTTGCCCTCGGCCAGCGCCTGTGCCGTCTCCGTCAGACGCGGGATCGGCCGCAGGATCGCACGCGACAGGAACGCCATTGCGATGATCGCGGCGACAAGCACGGCAAGCGATGCAATCGCGAGCGCCGACGACATTTCACCCGCCAGTGCCGTGATCACCGACTTCTGCACCCCGGCATAAAGGATGCCCGTGACATCGCCGGCCGGCGAGAAGATCGGCTGATAAATGGTGAAATATGGTGTTCCCAGAATGACCGCCTCGCCGCGGAAGGTCTCGCCCCTGGTGACGACCGGATAGACCGCGCCGTTCTGGCCGAGCTGCGTGCCGACCGCGCGATTGCCGTCCGGCTTCACGATATTGGTCGTGCGGCGCCAGAAATCTTGGCTCTCCGCGTCCCAGGCAAATACCGTCGCCGTTTCGCCCGTCATGCGGCCGACGCTGTCGATCATGTCATGGGTTGCGAAGGATTGCGGGATTTCCTCCATGACGATGCGGTCGACATTGCCGTCCGCCGCCCAGGTAACCGTCGTCCCCGGAATGTCGCGTTCGGCGATCGTTGCGGCGACGCGGAGGCTCGCATCCTGCCGGTGAACGGCTTCGCTGGCGATACGATCCGAGACGATCATGTAGACGGCCGCCGATACGGCCAGCAATGAGAGGACGATGATGAAACCGGTCGATGCGGTAACGATACGGACAAGGCCGAAACGGGAAAGGAAACTCATGAATTCCTCTTGATACACTTCGATGACATGAAGGCAGACCGACGTCTTCGGCAGCGGGCGGGACGAAGTCCCCGCGTGAATGCGAGCGCCGGAAATGCAGATCAGAGGAATGTGCGGGGTGCCGTTTCCGCGACCTGTAGCGCCAAGCTGACGATACGACATCATGTCGATACATCCCGAAGGATGCCGTGGCGTAAATTGCCCGCCCCACTACGCCGCAGAAACGATAAAATTATCTTAATCGGGATATCCGCAATATCGCCGCCCCACCGGGCCAAACCCGGCGGTTTTCAAGGCGACCTGCGACGTATCGTACGCGACGGCATGCCTACTTGGCGAATACCACCGTCTTGTGCCCGTTCAGCATCACCCGCCGCTCCAGATGCAGCTTGACGGCACGGGCGAGCACGCGGCTTTCGATGTCACGCCCGGTCGCGACGAAATCGTCGGGCGTCATGGCATGAGTGACACGTTCGGTTTCCTGCTCGATGATCGGTCCCTCGTCGAGATCCGGTGTCACGTAGTGAGCGGTCGCGCCGATCAGCTTCACGCCGCGCTCATGTGCCTGATGATAGGGCCGCGCGCCCTTGAAGCTCGGCAGGAAGGAATGGTGGATGTTGATCGCCGATCCGAAAAGTCGGTTGGACGTCTCGTTCGACAGGATCTGCATGTAGCGCGCCAAAACGACGAGTTCGGCGCCGGTTTCCTTGACCAGTGCGAGCAGCTTGCTTTCCTGCTCGGCCTTGTTTTCCTTCGTCACCTTCCAGCAGTGATAGGGAATGCCCTCGATCTCGGCGGTCTGCCGGGAATCTTCGTGGTTCGACACAATGGCGACGACCTCGGCCGGAAGCCAGCCGACACGGATCTGGTAGAGAATGTGCAGCATTGCATGGTCGGATTTGGAGACCATGACGATGATCTTCGGACGCTCGGCCAGGTCCGAGACCGAAACCTTCATATCGAAGCGTTGCGAGGTCGGCCGCAAGGCGCGCTCTATCGCCGCACGATCGACTCCGTCCGGCGCGATGAGGGCGATGCGCAGGAAAAACCGGTTTGTGGTCCGGTCCCAGAACTGGTTCGATTCGGCGATGTTGGCGCCAGCCGCCGCGAGTTCGGTGGTCACCGCCGCGACGATGCCCGGCCGATCTTCACAGGTCAGCGTGACGACGAAATGGTGCGCAGACATGGCTTTTCACTTTCCGGCTGGCTTGGCCTGGCAGCATGCTAAGCGGATTGCTCGCGTGCGAGGCCGATGATCGGATGACGGCATTTTCATACGCGTTTCGGGCTCGGATTCGCAAGCGAACGCATTCAACTTTCTTATAATATGAGATGCCCGTCGAGTTTCTGACGTAAAATTACCCGCATTTTTTGCAATTTTTTCCCAAGTTTTTGCAATGTGAATTGCGCTAGAACCCGTAGACCGCGGCTTTTGAGGAATCCGACGGCAAACGGTTGGTGACATCCGGCCGGAAAAAGGCTTGAAATAGGCTGACGGGATCGACTGGGAGGTGTTTTCCAAATCCGAATTGAGATTCGGCAGCGCCACGCTCGCCGCGCCTGCAATCGATCACCGACTAGAACACCCATAAGAGGAGGATACACATGAAAACTCTGAAACTGGCGGGTGCTGCCGTACTCGGCGCCGCTATCGCGCTTGCGGGCACGTCCCTGGCATCCGCCCAGGAATTCACCTTCAAGCTCCACCATCTTCTCCCGGCCACTGCGCCGGCGCAGACCCGCATGCTCGAACCTTGGGCAAAGCAGGTCGAGGAAAACTCCGGCGGTCGCGTGAAGATCGAGATCTACCCGGCGATGACCCTCGGCGGAACCCCGCCCGAACTCGTACAGCAGGCGCGTGACGGCGTGGTCGATCTCATCTGGACCGTTAACGGCTACACGCCGGGCCAGTTCCCGCGTACCGAGGTCTTCGAACTGCCGGGCGTATTTCTGAACGACATCAAGGCAGCCAACCTCGCCATGTACGACATGTTCGAGGACAGCCTGAAGGACGACTACAAGGGCCTCGAGGTTATGTGGCTCCACGTCCATGCTGGCCAGGCGATCATGTCGGTCGACAAGGAGATCCGTTCTCCCGCGGACACCGAGGGTCTCAAGATCCGTATCCCGAACCGCACCGGCGCGTGGGTGATCGAGGCGCTTGGCGCATCGGCGCTTGCGATGCCTGTTCCGGAAGTGCCCAGCGCGCTTTCCAAGAAGGTCGTCGACGCGACACTGCTTCCCTGGGAAATCATCCCGGTCATCAAGGCTCAGGAGCAGATCGACTACTTCATCGAAGGTCATGACGAGACGCGTTTCGGCACCACCACTTTCCAGGTGTCCATGAACCAGGCACGCTGGGACGGCCTGCCGGACGACATCAAGAAGGCGTTCCGCGACGCATCGGGCCGCGACTGGTGGGGTAAGGTCGCCGAGGCATGGCGCGCCGGCGACGACTTCGGCATCAAGATGGCCACTGACGCGGGCAAGACCCACATCATGCTGACCGAAGAGGAAACGCAGGTGTTTCTCGACACGCTCGTTCCGGTGCAGGAGCGCTGGATCGAGGAAGTCAACGGTAAGGGCATCGACGGCGCCGGTCTCGTGGCCAAGGCCAAGGAACTGATCGCCAAGAACGCCGAATAGGAACGATATGGCATCCAATGTCGAATCCGGGACGAGGCTTCACAGCCTCGTCCTTCGCTTGTCCACCGGCTGGGCGATCCTCGGAGGATTTGTTCTGCTGGCCGTCGTTGTTTTCAACGTCGCATCCGTGGTCGCCGCCGCGGTCATGAACAAGTCGCTGCCGGGCGACTTCGAAATCACGGAACTCGGCGTTGCCATCGCCGCATTCGCTTTCCTTCCCTACTGCCAGATCGCCGGGCTCAACGTCACCGCCGACATTTTCACGGCCGCTGCGTCGCGCTTCTGGCTTGCGGTCTTCTCGCTGCTCGGCGCGCTGGTGGCCCTGGGTTTCGGTGGGCTACTGCTCTGGCGCATGTATTACGGCATGCTCGACCAGCGCACATACGAGACCTCGACGGCAATATTGCAGATACCGCTGTGGTGGGCATACGGCGCATGCCTGCTCTCGCTTGCCCTGCTGGTTCTCGCCAGCTTCGCATCGGTCGTCAATTCTCTGAACGCCATGGTCAAGGACTAGCACGATGGACCCCATCACTCTCGGCGTCACGGGCCTCATCGTTCTCATCGCGCTGATCGCGATCCGAATTCCGATCGCCTACGCCATGATCCTTGTCGGCGGCGTCGGGGTCATGCTCATCAACGGCCCGCTGCTCGTCCTGAGCCAGTTGAAGACGCTCGGCTGGGGCGTATTTTCCAATTACGGGCTCTCGGTCGTCCCCATGTTCGTGCTGATGGGTGCGCTTGCGTCGCGTGCCGGTCTCAGCCAGGCGCTGTTTCGCGGCGCCAATGCATGGCTCGGATGGATGCGCGGCGGCACAGCAATGGCCGCCATTGCAGGCTGTGCGGGCTTTGGCGCGGTCTGCGGCTCGTCACTGGCCACCGCTTCCACGATGGGCAAGGTCGCCCTGCCCGAGTTGCGGCGCTTCAACTATTCGGGCGCATTGGCAACCGGATCGCTGGCCGCCGGCGGCGTGCTCGGCATCCTGATCCCGCCTTCCGTGGTGTTGATCATCTATGCGCTGATCGTCGAAGCGAACATCGTGACGATGTTCGCCGCGGCGATGCTGCCCGGCCTGCTCGCGGTCGTCCTGTTCATCCTGACGATTGCGATCTACGTCGCCATCAAGCCGGACGCCGGACCACGTCACACTGGCGTCAATGTCGGTGAGTTCAGAGACGCCACGATCGGGCTGATCCCGGTCATGATCATCTTCGGTCTTGTCCTCGGCGGCATCTATGGCGGCTTCTTCAATCCGACGCCGGCCGCGGCGGTGGGCGTGGCGCTGGTCTGGATCTATGGCATCTTCACGCGCACGATTGGCATCCGCGAACTCATGGACTCCCTCAAGGAGACGGCCGGCACAACTGGCATGATCTATCTGATCCTGCTGGGCGCGGAACTGATGAAGATTTTCATGAGCCGCATCGGCCTGCCGCAGGCAACCGCCGAATGGATGGTCAATTCCGGTTTCGAGCCTATGCTCGTGCTCGTCCTTTTGCTCCTGGCGTTGATCCTGCTCGGCTGCCTGATGGACAGCCTCTCGATGATTCTTCTCGTCATCCCTTTCTTCTGGCCGGTGCTGCTGGAGTTGAATGGCGGCATCTACCAGGGCGCGGAAGGCGCGGGCTTTGGAATGAGCTCCGAGGAGTTGAAGATATGGTTTGGCATCCTCGCACTCATCGTGGTCGAACTGGGGCTTATTACACCTCCAGTGGGCATGAACGTCTTCGTTATCTCCGCCTTGGCAAAAGACACGCCCATGAGTGAAACTTTTAAGGGTGTTATGCCATTCTTCGCCGCAGAAATGATCCGGGTGGCCATTCTCCTGGCTTTCCCGGCAATAACGCTCTGGTTGCCACGGCTTCTGAGCGGATAACGAAGAAACAGGACCGAGGTTGAACGATGAAGCACACTGCTTCGGGTGACATTACGGCTGGCGGTGCGATTTTCACACGCCTGAAAGCCCTCGGCGTCGACTACGTCTTCGCCAATTCAGGCACGGATTTTCCACCGATCATCGAGGGGCTGGCCGAGGCCGCCGCCAAGGATATCGACCTGCCTAAGGCGCTCATTATCCCGCACGAGCACGCGGCGCTTGGCATGGCGCATGGCTACTACTTGATGAGCGGCAAGGCGCAGGCCGTCATGCTGCACACCAATGTCGGCCTTTCGAACGGCGCGACCGGTGCCATCAATGCCGCGTGCGAGCAGATCCCGATGCTGCTGATGTCCGGCCGCACGCCGGTGACGGAGGCGGACCGTTTCGGCGCACGGACAGTCCCGATCGGCTGGGGGCAGGAAATGCGCGACCAGACCGCTCTGGTGCGAGAATCCTGCAAGTGGGACTACGAACTGAAGTTCCCCGAGCAGATCGCCGGCCTGCTCGACCGCGCGCACTCCATCGCCAACTCCACGCCGAAAGGTCCAGTCTATCTGTCGCTGCCGCGCGAGACATTGTGCGAGCCGACACCTCGCGACGGCCTTGAAGGGCCGACGACGATCCAGCCGGTCACAGGCGCCGCCAATCCCGCCGATATCGCAACCGCCGCAAAGTGGCTTGCCGAAGCGAAGAACCCGCTCGTCATCGCGCAACGCGGCGCGGGCGACCGCAAGAGCTTCAAGGCCTTCGCGAAATGGGCGGAGGACTGGGGCATCCCCGTCTGTTCATGGTGGGCTACGCATCTCGCGATCGCAACCGACCATCCCTGCCATGTCGGCGCCGACCCGGGGCCGTGGATGGAGAAGGCGGATGTCGTCGTGGTGCTCAACTGCATCGCCCCCTGGTGGCCCGACAAGCACAAGCTCAACGAAGGTGCAAAAGTCATCAATATCGGCCCGGATCCCGTTTTCAGCCGTTTCCCGGTCCGCAACTTCCCCTCCGATCTCACGATTGCGGGTGAAACTTCGTTGACCGTTCCGGCACTGATCAACGCCATGGCGGAGCTTCGGCGCGACGAGAGCGTGATCGCCGCCCGCCGCCAGCATCTTGCGGCGGCTTCGAAGCATAATCGCGAAACGCTCGCCGAAAAGGCGACATCGGACACGGCACGCGGCATCACCAAGGCCCATGTCAGCCATTGCCTTGGCGAGGCGCTGGACGGCATCAAGTCGAGCGTCTTTTCCGAACTCGGGACGTCACTCGGCACACTGAAACGCACCGACCATAATTCGTGGTTCCAGGAGCCGCACTCCGGCGGCCTCGGATGGAGCTTTCCCGCGGCGCTGGGCGCCCAGCTTGCCGAACCGGACCGCGTCTGCGTCGCCACGATGGGCGACGGTTCCTACATGTTCTCCAACCCCACGGCCTGCCACCAGATCGCCGAGGCGCTGGAACTGCCGGTGCTGATCATCATCCTCAACAACGAGGAATGGGGCGCCGTGCGTGCTTCGGTCACCGGCATGTATCCGAGCGGCTTCGCCTCACGGGCCAATGAAATGCCGCTGACGGCCCTGAAACCCTCGCCCGACTTCACCAACACGGCTGCAGCCAGCCGCGCATGGGCGCGCAAGGTCACCGACCCTGCGGAGCTTCCGAAGGTTCTGGAACAGGCGCTGAAGGTCGTGCGTGAAAACCGGCGCACAGCACTACTCGACGTGCGTGTCCTGCCGGACTGAAACAGCCAAATAAAAACGCCGGGTCGAGGCCCGGCGTTCTTCAATTCGATCCAGCAGTCTTAGAAGACCGGCGGGAATGGCCGTCCGCCGCGATCGAGCGTGATCCAGCGCGTTTCGGTGAATGTCTCCATCGACCACCTGCCGCCATGCTTGCCCGAACCGGATGCCTTGAAGCCACCGAACGGGACATGCGGCTCGTCGTTCACGGGCGAGCAGTTGACATGGCAGTTGCCCGTGTCGAGACCGTTGACGATCGCGAGCGCCCTTCCCTCGTCTTCGGACATCACGCCGGCCGTCAGGCCGTATTCGCTGTCATTGGCGAGACGCACCGCTTCCTCGTCGCTCGAGACCTTGAAGATTGAGCAGACCGGACCGAATGTCTCTTCCTGGTACATCAGCATGTCCGGCGTCACATTGGCGAACACGGTCGGGCTGATGAAGCGCCCGTCGATGTCGCCACCGGCGAGCACGGTCGCACCCTTGGCCTTCGCGTCGTCGAAATGGCGCTTGATCCTTTCGGCGGCGCGGTCGTTGATAACCGGGCCGAGGATGTTTTCCTTCTGCGTCGTTTCGCCGACCGTCAGTTTCTTCACGCGCGGAATGAACTTCTCGATGAAGTCGTCATAGACATCCTCGTGAACGATCAGGCGTTCGATCGACATGCAGATCTGCCCCTGGTGCATGAACGAACCGAAATTCGCCGCCTGTACCGCACGCTCCATGTCCGCATCGTCGCACACGATCATCGAGTTCTTGCCGCCAAGCTCCACGCAACACTTCTTCAGATGTGCGCCGGCCTTGGCCGAAACCAGCCGACCGACAGCCGTCGATCCGGTGAACGATATGCCCTTGACCAGCGGGTTCTCGATCAGCTCGTCTCCGACCGCGGCGACGCTTTCGCGCGAACAGGTGACGACATTGAGCACGCCCTTCGGCAGGCCGGCTTCCTCGAAAATCTCCGCCCAGAGCAGGCCGCCGATATAGGGCGTGTCTTCCGACGGCTTGAGCACGATCGTGTTGCCGGCGACCAGCGGGAACAGCATGCCGCGACCGGTCAGGATAAGCGGGAAGTTCCAGGGGCTGATCACGGATACGACACCCATCGGACGCCGGACAGCCATGGACAGCTTTCCGTATTCCGACGGCATGACATCGCCGATCGAACCGTAGTTGGCGGCTGCGGCCGCCGGGAAGAGTTCGGCCGTGTAGCCGGTCTCGAACATCGCCTTGCCGAACCAGCCACCGCCCTCGGCCATCACCGCCTCGGCGATTTCCTGGCGGCGTTTCTCGAAGATCTCGCCGGCTTTGATCAGGAGATGCGAACGCTGGTTGAACGGCATGGCCGCCCACTCGGGAAACGCCTCATGCGCCGCCTCGATCGCTTTCCTCGTGTCCTCGACCGATGCATCCGGGACATTCGCCCAGATCGATCCATCCGAAGGGTTGTAGTCAGGGAAGGTCTCCGACTTGGTCGTCCAGCCACCTCCGATATACATTCCATCCATTACGCGAGCCATCTCATTCTCCATTCCTGGTTTCGTCGAATAATTATCGCATCGCCTTTTCGGCGAGTTTCTCGGCCTTTCGGGCCAATTTTGCGGCTTTCTTTGCGAGCTTCTTTCGCTTGCCTTTCAGCTTGATCTTCCCGCCATCGCCGTTGACGTGCCGGGATATCGGATTGGCATCCCGGACGGCGCTCACGTGGTTCCTGTGGATCGCCTCCGCGCGCCTCACGAATTCGGCAACCGGAAGGTCGGGCGCGACCGGGGCGGACACGTGAACAGCGCCAGAAGGCGCGAATAGCCTCGGAGCAGACTGCTTCGGATCGGGGACTGACTGGATCACCACGCGATTGGCTTCGACATGCGCACGCTGGCGGCGCACTGCCTTTTCGGCGAAATCCGCCGCCCGCCTACTGAGTTCACTGGCCTGGCTGGACATGATGATCGGTTCTCCCCCCTTCTCCAATTGTTGTGCGACCGGATGACCATGCCCGTTGGCGTGGCCGTTCGAGCCCTCGCGAAGCGTCACGACATGATTGCGCTGTATGCGTGTTGCGCGCTCCACCAATGTCGCAACGGAGTCATCCTCTGCGTCATTGAGCAAACCGATATCGGCGATGTCGTAGCGCGCTGGCGGCATTGTGGGTGCGGATGCCGCACCTCCGAGATACGCGGCCTGAACCGCCGGATCGCGAATCAGTTCGGCGCCCGTACCCTCACCCGTGATGTGCCCGTTCTCGATCAGGTAACCACGGTCCGCGATTGCGAGGCTCTGCTTGGCGTTCTGTTCGACCAGAAGGATCCCGACGCCGGTTTCGCGCACCGCCTTCAGTGACTTGAACAGATCCTTTGTCAGCAAAGGCGACAGGCCGAGCGACGGCTCGTCCAGCATGAGGATTGACGGGTTGGACATCAGCGCGCGGCCGATGGCGACCATCTGCTGCTCGCCGCCGCTCATGGTCCGCGCGATCTGGGAACGGCGTTCGCCGAGGCGCGGAAACAGGCGCAGGATCTCCTCGCGGCGTTTCGCCTCGTGCTTGCGTGCCTGCGGGCCGTATGCGCCGAGTTGCAGGTTCTCGGCCACTGTCATCTCGCCGAAGATGCCCCGGCCTTCCGGCACCAGGGCCAGCCCCGCCTCCACGATCCTGTGCGGCTTGGCATTGGTGATCTCTTCGCCATCGACGAGGATTTGCGTACCGCCGCTCGCGGTCACCAGGCCACCGATGGTTTTCAGAAGCGAACTCTTACCCGCGCCGTTTGCGCCGAGGATCACACAGACTTCCCCCTTCGCGACGCGGATCGACACGTTTTCGAGCGCCCGGTGCGCGCCGTATGAGACGGACAGTCCTCGGACTTCAAGCATCGTCTGCTCCCAGATATGCCGTGACGACCTCGGGCTGGTTCAGGACGTCATGCACCGAACCGTCCGCGATTTTCACGCCGCTGGACATCACGACGCAGCGATCGCAGAGCGAGCGTATCGCGTCCATGACATGCTCCACCATGATGATCGTACGTCCGTCCTCGCGCAGGTCGCGGATGAGTTCGATGCCGATCTTGAGCTCGCTCGGATTGAGACCGGCGAGCCATTCATCGAGCAGGAGGAGACGCGGATTGGACGCCAGCGCCCGCGCCAGTTCAAGCCGCTTCTGGTCGATATAGGTCATCGATCCGGTCGGCGCGGAACCGCGTCCGCCGAGACCGACCCGCTCCAGCAGGACTTCCGCCTCGCGATAGGCATCGTCGCCCCAGGCGCGAATATGGCCGAACACCGCGCCCGCGATCACATTCTCCACCGCGCTCAGCGACGGCAGGATGCGCACGAGCTGGAAGGTGCGCGCAACGCCGCGCTGCGAAATCTTATGCGCCGGCAAACCGGATATCGCCTCTCCGTCGAGACGGATAGTTCCGGACGTCGGTTTCAGCGCGCCGGAAATGAGGTTCATCATGGTCGTCTTGCCGGAGCCGTTCGGCCCGATCAGGCCGATCAGTTCGCTTTGCTTGACCGTGAAATCGACATCGTTGACGGCGACGAGGCCGCCGAACGCCTTTCGAACCGTCTCGACCGAAAGAAGCGCCCTGCCCGTCATTCCGCCGCCTCCGGCACCTGCGCCACCGCGCCCGCCTTGCTGGCACGGGGCTTGCGAAGGTCCTCGATAAGCCCGATCACGCCGCGCGGCAGGAAGTATACGATGGCCATGAAGGCGACGCCGATCAAAAGGCTGGTGTGGTTCGGGAAACTCGACGAGATCCTGTCGAACAGGATCGTGAACGGAATCACCCCGAGCAGCGGCGCCCAAAGCCGGCCGGTCCCGCCGAGCAGCGCCATGATCACCACCTGGAACGAGATCACCGGATTGAATGCGGATGGTGGTTCGACATAGGCGAAACGCGGCGCGAGGATCGCGCCGGTTATGCCGATGAACGCGCCGGAGACCATGAACAGGATGACCTTGGAGCGCGCGACGTCGATGCCGACATGGCGCGCAACCGTCTCGTCATTGCCGATGATCCGCATGGCGAAACCCAGCCGCGAACGGTTGATAAGCCATCCGGTCGCGTAAACGATCGCGGCCAGTGCGAGCAGCATCCAGAAGATGTGCTTCTCCGTCATGTCGGTGAAGACATAGAGACCGACCGACGTGGTGAAATTGGTCTGCAGCCACGTCACCACCTGGCGCACGAGTTCCGCAAGGCCAAGCGTGAAGATAACGAAGTACACGCCGGACAAGCGCAGCGTCGCCACGCCGACGAGCCCCGCCAGAATGGCAGCCGCAATGCCCGCGATCGCCAGCAGAAGCGGGAATGGCAGGCTGTCGATACCCAGCCCAACCGTATAGGTGCCGATCCCGAAAAACGCAGCCGTGGCCAGCGAAATGTAATGCGTCGGTCCGGAAAACAGCGTCCAGGCGGTGCAAAGCACGGCATACATGGCGATGTTGACCGAGAGCGAGAGATAGTAACCGTCATCGACGAGCGGGATCGCCGCCGCAGCGCCAAAACCAAGCAAGGCAAAGGCAGCGACACGCTGTTCCTTTTCGCTGAACCGGGTCATGCCGTCTGCCTTCCGAAGATACCCTGCGGACGGATCAGCAGCACGATGATGAAAAGCGTATAGGTCGCCGCCAGCGTCAGGCCGGGGTCGATCAGGCTCGCCACGGCGGTTTCCGCGAGACCAAGCAGCAAAGCCGCCAGGACAGCACCGCGCACGTCGCCCACTCCGCCCATGATCACGATGATCAGCGCCTTCATGGTGAAGATCACGCCCATCGACGAGTTGAAGGTGTAGAAAGTCGACAACAGCGCGCCACCGGCAGCCGTAAGAGCGCCACCCAGCGCGAAGGCGAAGGCCGAGGCGCGCGGCACGTTGATGGCGACAAGGCTAGCGGAAGACGGGCTGACCGAGACCGCGCGAATCGCCGTGCCGTAACGCGTCCGGTAGAGGAAGAGGTAAAGACCTGCGGCGATCACAACGGCGGCGCCCAGCGCAACGATGCGGTTGAGCCCGTAATTGGCGCCGAGGATGCGCACCGGCTCGGACAGGAAATTGTAGGAGAAATAGCTGCCGCCGAAGACCAGCAGCATCACGCCCTGCATGATGAACATCAGCCCGAAGGTCGCGAGGATGCTGTCGACTTCCAGTTGGCCACGGTTCTTCGCGCGGTCGACCAGCGGCTTCATCGCGTAGACATAGATCAGCCAGTTGAGAAGGAAGGCCGCTGGCGCGATGATGGCGATGCCGATCACGGGATTGATCGATGCGGTCGTGTAGAGCCAGAACGCGCAGAAACACGCCAGAACGAGGTTTTCCCCGTTGGCGAGATTCATGATCCGGGCGACGCCGTATTGCAGCGTCAGCCCGAGCGCTATCAGCGCATAGGTGCCTCCCAGCACCGTTCCCGTGATCAGAATATCCATCGCAGAATTCTATTCGTTTTCGCCGGTGCGGCGAAGGCCGCACCGGTTTTGTGGTTAAGCGGAATGCTTACTTCCAGCCCGACTTGACGATCGGATCGGCCTCGCCGCCCGCGCCCTTCGACGCGATGCCCTGGAATGCGCCGTCCTGCCACTGGCCGACGGTCCAGAAGCTGCGGATGACGTTGTTGTCGAACTTCCACTCACCCATGATCGTGTCGAAGGTGCCGCTCTTCAGAGCCTCGATGACAGCCGCCTTGTCGATCGAGCCGGCAGCCGTGATCGCCTGTTCGAGGGCTTCAAGGCTGGCATACTGGACAGGGCTCGCCCAGAAGTCGGGGGCGACGCCCGTCACTTCTTCCTGGCGCTTCGCGAAGTCCTGATAGGCTTCGGTGGACGCGTTCACGCCGCCGACACCCATGACGCCGTTCGCCGCCGCGCCGTTGGCTCCGGCAAATGCCGGGAACGCGGTCGCGACACCGGTGTAGAAGACCTTCACCGGCATCTCGGCAATCGCGGCCTGCTTGGTCAGGCCGAATGTGTCGGCCGGATAGGAGAAAGCAACAAAGCTGTCCGGGCCGGCATTCATCGCGCTGGAGATGATCGGCGCGAAGTCCTGCTGCTGCAGCGGATAGGACGTCTCGTAGACGATCTCGAAACCGGCTTCCTCGAATGCCGGCTTGCCGGCATTGGCCAGTTCGATGCCGAAGGCGTCGGCGACATTGACGACCGCGACCTTCTCGTTGATCTGGCCCGCATCCTTCATCTTCTTCATGACATCGACCAGCGAGGTCGCCATGCCTTCGGAAGTGCCCAGCGTCCAGAAGCTGTTGGGCCAGCGCGCGGCGAACTCGTCCACGCCGTCGGTCACGGCCGTCACCGCAATGTGCGGATAGCCGTATTTCGCGATCAACGGCGCGGTGGCGAGGTTGATGCCGGTTCCGTAGGGCGGGATGATGAAGTCGACCTTGTCCACCGTCGCGAGGCGCTGGATGTTCTTGATCGCTTCCTCGTTGGAGGTGCGGTCGTCATATTCGATGAGTTCGACCTTCATCTTTTCGCCGCCAACATCGATGCCGCCGCGCTCATTGACGTCATGCACCCAGAGTTGGATGGCCGGCCAGTAGGTCACGGCCGATCCGCCCGCCAACGGCCCGGTCTTCGGCGCGCTCGCGCCGATGGTGATCGTGCCTTCGGCGAGAGCCGGTCCCGCCAGCACAGCGCCGGCGAGAAGAGATGCCGCGAAGGTCTTTATAAGAGTTCTGCGTTCCATTGGTTCCTCCCTTGAGAACGTCGGTTTCATTCCACCCGGTCCGATCCGGTCAGATCGGATACTGGGCCCTCCCGTTCTGGATCGTGATCCAGCGCAGTTCCGTGAATTCCTCGATCCCGGCCTTGCCGCCGAAACGGCCGTAACCGGACGCCTTGACCCCGCCGAACGGCATTTGCGGCTCGTCATGGATGGTCGCGGAGTTGATGTGGCAAATACCGGTTTCGAGCCTCTGTGCGACCGCAAGCGCCCGCGAGACATCGCGACTGAAAACCGCGGCCGAAAGGCCGTATTCTGTGTCGTTCGCAACCGAAATCGCTTCTTCGTCGCCGCTGACGCGGATGATTGAGGCGATCGGTCCGAAGCTTTCCTCGTGATAAACGCGCATAGCGGGCGAGACATTGTCGAGAATGGCCGGATCGACGAAGACGCCTTCCTGCCGGCCGCCGGTCACCAGCGTGGCACCTTTCATCGATGCGTCGTTGATCAGCCCCTTGACGCGTTGCGCCGCCTGTTCGGTGATCATGGCGCCCAGCACGCAGTCCGGATTGCGCGGGTCGCTGGCGCGAATGGCGTCGGCGCGCGCGCGAAACTTCTCGACGAATTCGTCGGCAATGCTCTCGTCGATGACGACGCGCTCGGTCGACATGCAGATCTGGCCCTGATGGAAGAACGCGCCGAACACTGCCGCATCGACAGCCGCGTCGATATCCGCATCGTCGAGTACGATCAGCGGTGCCTTGCCGCCGAGTTCCAGAAGGCAGCGCTTCAGGTGGCGCGCCGCTTTCTCAGCGATCATCCGGCCAACCCGCGTCGAGCCCGTGAAATTCACACGGCGCACCGCCGGATGCGCGATCAGCGCCTCGACAATGTCCGGCGCCTTGGCGGGCGCGGAGTGGATGACGTTGACACAGCCCTTCGGCAGCCCCGCCTCGTTCAGGACCTCGCCGAGAAGGCCATGCGTGCGCGGACAAAGCTCGGAAGCCTTCATGACCACCGTGTTTCCGCAGGCCAGCGGCATCGCGACACTGCGCGTCGACAGGATGATCGGGGCGTTCCAGGGCGCCATAGAGAAGACGACGCCGCAAGGCTGGCGGACGGCCATGGCAAAGGAGCCCGGCTTGTCGGCCGGGATGACCTCCCCCGTCACCTGCGTCGCCATCGACGCGGCTTCCTTGAGGATATTGGCGGACAGGCGGCAATTGAACTGCGCCCATCCGGCCGTCCCACCGGTTTCCGAAATGACCGCCTCGACGAAATCGTCCGTGCGCGCGATCAGCCGATCGGCCGCGTTGAAGAGGATGTCGCGGCGCTCGCTCGGAGGCGTCTGCGACCATGTGGGGAAAGCACGGGCGGCAGCGTTCGCGGCCCGCGCGGCATCATCCGTGCTTGCGGCGGAAGCGCGCGTGGTAACCTCGTGCGAAACCGGGTCGAGACGTTCGAAGGTCTCGCCGCCGGTCGCAGAGACCGCGTTGCTGTCTATCAGGAGCGCCGTTTCCAGCATTCCTCCTCCCTTGATGCCTTTTTCGTCCGACAAATCGGCCGGTTCTTTGTGGGCGCGCCCATTTGACACGCCTCAATTCAGGCTTGAGAGAAAAGATAACGCGGATGCCGGGAAAGGAAATGCGGATTATTGGTCGATTATTGCGCATTCTTGGTCTAGATTGACTTTGAAATCCGAAAACGGAAAAGCGGTTAATGGCCAGCGAACTCCCGCATTTCACCAAGCTGCCGATCTATGTCAGCCGCCTCGAGAGCGGCCTTCAGAGGCGCATCGAGACTCTCAAGCGTGGCGTCGGTGAAAAGGCGCATATCCTGTTCCTTCTGGCAGACGGCGACACCCGGATCGAGGGCCGCGGATCCGAAACGGCGCTGTCCGGCCCTTCCATAGCATGGCGACAGGCCGCCGGAGATTTTCGCCTCGTCATGGAGGCCGGTTCAGCCGGCTTCATTGCCGAGATCGCGGAAGAAACGCTCGTGCGCGCGATCGGAGACTTCTTCGAGTCGGCCGCCCTGCACGCGCTTTTCGACAGCGACTGGATACGCTCCTTCGAGGATGACCGCGGCGCGCATGACGCCGTCCGCCGGCATCTGGACAGCATTCTTGACGAGGTGACCACGCCGCAGGCGGCAACGGGCATGATGATCGTCGCACATCTGCGGATCATCCTCGTCACCATCCTACGGGCGTCCGGTATCGACGAGGTCGCCAGTTTCACCCACGGCAACAATGCCCATTACCTACAACGCTTCCGCCAGTTGCTGGAGGCGGGCTTCCGCGCGCACCACCCGGTCGGGCACTATGCTCAGGAACTCGGGATCACCCATGACCGCCTCCACGCCATCTGCGTGCGCGAACTTGACAAGACACCGAAATCGCTGATCGCGGAGCGGCTCGCCCGCGAAGCCGCGCTCGGTCTCGAACGCTCCACGCTCTCCATCAAGCAGTTGAGCTATTCACTCGGCTTTCGCGATCCGGCGCATTTTTCCAACTTCTTCCGCCGCATGACCGGCCTGCCCCCCGGCCGTTTCCGCAAGATGATGGCCGTTGTCACGCCTGACAGCGGTGACTTCTCGCCGCCGAGCTTCGCCGACTGGCCGTGAGCGAAGATCCATGCGGCCCGATCCCGCAATAGCTGTTGCGGGGGGCCGCAAGCGTGGTAACAAGCGCGCATATCAGAACAAAATCTTGCATGGGGAGAATCCGATGACCGCAGCCAAACCGCCCTTCCGCGCCGACCATGTCGGCAGCCTGCTACGCCCGGACTCCGTCAAGGCCGCGCGCAAGAAGTTCTACGATGACCATTCGATCACCGCCGACGAGCTCAAGGCCGTCGAGGACGAGGCGGTCAAGGACGTGATCGCCATGCAGGAGGAAGTCGGCCTGCTCGCTGTCACGGACGGCGAAATGCGCCGCTCCTTCTGGCACTACGACTTCATGGGCGCACTGACCGGCCTGGATCTCGACGAACGCGACGAAGGTGTGCAGTTCGCCGGCGTGAAACTGCGTCCGATCTATCCGACCATCACGCAGAAGCTCGACTTTCCTGCCGATCACCCGATGATCGAGCACTTCAAGTTTGTGGCGCAAAACACCAGCGTGACTCCGAAAATCTCGATCCCCGGCCCGTCCTGCTGCCATTTCCGCACGGCGGTCGAGGATATCCATCCGGCCGAATACAAGGACCCGCAGGTTCTGTTCGACGATCTCGCCGCGACCTACAAGAAAGCCGTCGGCGCTTTTTACGACGCGGGCTGCCGCTATCTGCAGATGGACGACATCTTCTTTGCCTATCTGTGCGATCCGAAGCACCGAGCTGCCAAGGTGGAAGCCGGCCAGGATCCGGACTGGCTGATCGAGCGCTATGCCTGGATGCTGCGCGAAGCGATCAAGGACCGGCCCGACGACATGGTGATCGGCATGCATATGTGCCGCGGCAACTTCCGCTCGACCCATGCCGCCGAAGGTGCCTACGATCAGGCCGCAGAGGCGATCTTCTCGACCGGCGTCGATATCTTCTTCATGGAATACGACACCGACCGCGCCGGCGGCCTGGAGCCGCTCAAGCTGCTTCCGAAGGGCAAGCAGCGCGTCCTGCCCGGCTTCATCACGACCAAGACGGCCGATCTGGAAAGCATGGACTGGCTGAAGCAGAAGTTCGAGGAAGCCTCGAAATACGCCGATATCGACCAGCTGGGCATTGCTCCGCAATGCGGCTTCGCCTCCACCGAGGAAGGCAACGCGATCACGCCGGACGACCAGCGCCGCAAGCTGGAACTGGTCGTGAAAACCGCCGAAGAGATCTGGGGCGGCGTCGACGCCTGATACCCTGCCGGGAAACGAACAAAAGGCGCGGCGTCCCTCGGACGCCGCGCCTTTTTCAACTGTAACAGTCTTTGTCGGTCGCGCCGGTCAGCCGGCGCTCAGGACCGCCGCCGCGATGGACATGTTGCTCCGGTTTTCGAGGAACGCCGAGAGCAGGCCCATATCCACCCGGTCCCGTCCGCCTTTCTTGGCGGCATAGAGACGCTGGTCCGCGGCCTGGAACAACTCGTCGTAACTCGTCGCACGATCATAGGTGACCCCGCCGATACTAACGGACAGGCCATAGGAATCGCCTTCCGGACGAAAGTCGATATCGCGCACGCCCAGCCTGATGCGCTCGGCGACGCTCTCCGCCTGGTGCGGCTCGGAATTGGGCAGGAAGATGCCGAACTCCTCTCCCCCAATGCGTCCAACCAGGTCTTTTTCGCGCAATTGGGACATGAGCGTATCGGCGATCGATTTGAGGGCCTCGTCGCCGGCGGTATGCCCGAGCCGGTCATTGACAAGCTTGAAGTGGTCCGCATCGACCACCAGAAAAGCGCCCGAGGGCATCGGGTCATGCGTGTTGACGGATTCAAGATAGGCATCGACCAGCATGGTAAATGCGCCACGATTGAGGATGCGCGTCAGGCTGTCCGTCGATGCCAGGAGTTCCAGTTCCCGGCGCGCCAGATTCAGCTGGCGTATCTTGGACATGAAGAAATACAGAATCGGCACAGCCAGAAAGGTCGGCAGGAAAAAATCGACCAACAAGGTCCGGTGCAGCGTCCAGCCCGACAATTCCTTCAGATTCGGATAATCGACGATAAACGTGGCCGCGATGCAAAAGAGCGTCCCGACGATCGTAACCGCGTAAACACTCCTGCGCTTTGTCGAGGTAAACGCGTTTTTCATCAGACTCCAGACACCTGTTTGACGGGATCGGAACTCGCATACCGATAGATCATCCCATCCTACACGCCTACGCGCAGGAAATAGTTGATGGATCAAAGCGGGAAGAAATTACGCTGCGGAATGGTAAACGATTGGTTCACACCCATGCCGGCACACTGGGCTATGTGCCACTGGCATCGAGCCCCGAGATGAAGGCGCGCATGACGGCTACGAGCGCATCGGGCTGCTCCACGCACGGAATGTGGCCGGCGTCCTCGATCACTTCGTAGCGCGCGGCGGGGATACGTTTCGCCATGTCGAACACCAGCTCGGGCGGAGTCGAGCCGTCTTCTTCTCCAACGACGCAAAGGGTCGGAACGCCGATCTGCCTTGCCTGATCGGTATAGTCGCAATCGCGCAGCGCCGCGCAGGTCCCGGCATATCCGGCGGCGGGCGAGCGCGTCAGCATGTTGCGGTATCCGATGAACTCGGCGTTGTCCGGACGGCGGAACTCCGGCGTGAACCAGCGTTCGAGAATGCCGTCGGCAAGTGCGGCGATACCGTCTTCTTCGACAGTGCGGATGCGCGCATTCCAGCTGTCCGCATCACCGATCTTCGGCGCAGTGTCGCAAAGTATCAACGCCCGGACGAGGTCCTTGCGTCTTGCATAGAGCCCCTGAGCGATGACGCCACCGACTGACAATCCGCAAATGATGGCATCCCGGACCTGGAGATGATCGAGCAGCGCCTCGAGATCGGACACGTGATCGTCCATCTCGTAGGGTGTTTCACCGACATCCGAGAGGCCGTGGCCGCGCTTGTCGTAGGTCAGGATGGTATAATCGCCGGCCAGCCGAACGATGACGTCGCGCCAGATGCGAAAATCCGTACCCAGCGAATTTGCAAAAACGAGCGTCGGCTTGCCCTTCGGCGCACCGATCGTCTGGTAGTGAATTGCGATACCGTTGAGAAAGGCGAACTGCACCGGACTTAGCTCCCGTTTCGGACAAACGCATCCTTATCGGAACGCATGTCGAAGATGCAAACACCCGGTACCCGTTCACGCCGCGCCGAGACCGGACGTCAGTTGCAGTAGAGACCGTTCAGCGTCCGCAGGACGGATTCAACCTCCTGCCCCTTCAAGGAATAGAAGATGGTCTGCGCGTCGCGCCGCGTCTTGACCAGATCGGAGTCCCTGAGTTTCTTGAGATGATGCGAGATGGCGGGCTGGGTAAGCCCGGTATCATCAGCGAGGCTGCAGACGCTTCGTTCGCCGTCGGTCAGCAGACACAAAATCTTCAGCCGCTGGTGATGAGCCATCATCTCCAGCAGTTTCGAGGCATCGAAGATCTTGTCTTCCAGAGCCGTAATGTCCATTTTATATTCACGCTCTTGCATATTTGTAGTCGTAAATATATGTGAGGTGTCGGCGCTTAGCAAGTCGGGAACCGCAGACATTCGGCTGACGCGAATCGGGCTGCGAACGCCATATGACGAACAAGGATAATACGAACCGACATGGAAACGGAATTCACCCCCATTCTGGCCATCGTCGGCGGTGTGCTGATCGGTATCGCTTCAGTCCTGCTGATGGCCCTGCACGGACGTATCGCCGGGATGACCGGCATCGTCGGCGGCGTACTGCCGCCGTTTTCCAGCGACTGGACCTGGCGCGCGGCCTTTCTCGCCGGCGCGATTCTGGCGCCTGCAGTGTTGCTGGTCACCGGCTATGAAATCCCCTTCGACGTCCCGCCGTCCTCGCTTGCCCTGATCGTTGGCGGCCTCATCGTCGGCTTCGGCGCGACGCTCGGTTCGGGCTGCACGAGCGGCCACGGCGTTTGCGGCATGGCCCGGGTTTCGCCGCGTTCGATCGTGGCGACCGGCGTCTTCATGGCCTCGACTTTCGCCACGGTCTACGTCGTTCGTCATGTCCTGGGAGGTGCGTGACCATGCGTCTTTTCTCAGCACTCGTCATCGGCGCGATCTTCGGGCTCGGCATCGCCATTTCCGGCATGGCCAACCCCGCCAAGGTTCTGAATTTCTTCGATATCGCCGGCACATGGGACCCGAGCCTGTTGCTCGTCATGGTCGGCGCTCTCGTCACCACGGCGATCGGCTATCGCATCGTTTTCCGCCGTATGCCCGCCCCCCTCTACGAGCCGGCTTACAATGTGCCGGGCAACCGCACGATAGACGCCCGCCTGATCGGCGGCGCGGCGGTCTTCGGCATTGGCTGGGGCATCACCGGGTTTTGCCCCGGAGGCGCGATCCCTGCGCTGGGGCTTGCAGAGCCGGAAACCTTCATATTCATGGCCGCCATGGTCGCCGGCATCCTGGCCGCGCGCTTCCTTCAGGTGACCGTTTTGAAAACCGCGACGATCTGACGACGTCGCACCGCATCAGGAAAAGGAGACCACTATGTCGAATTATCCCGTGAACATGGACATCAAGCCCGAAGTCCAGGCCTTCTTCGACCCGGCGACCAACACGATCAGCTACATCGTCAAGGATCCGGACAGCAATGCCTGCGCAATCGTCGATTCCGTCATGGATATCGACTACGCCGCCGGCCGCATTACCTACGATCACGCCGACGAGCTTATCAACTACGTGACGGCGAACGACCTCAAGCTCGAATGGATCATCGAGACCCATGTCCATGCCGACCATCTCTCGGCCGCGCCCTATATCCAGCAGAAGCTCGGCGGCAAGATCGGCATCGGCGACAAGATCATGGTCGTGCAGGACACCTTCGGAAAGGTGTTCAACGAGGGCACGGAATTTCAGCGTGACGGATCGCAGTTCGATGCCCTGTTCAAGGACGGCGACACCTACACGATCGGAAACCTGCAGGCCTTCGCCATCTACACGCCGGGCCACACCCCGGCCTGCATGACCCATGTGATGGGCAATGCTGCCTTTGTCGGCGACACGCTCTTCATGCCCGATGGCGGTTCGGCCCGCGCCGACTTCCCCGGTGGTGACGCCGCGACCCTCTACGATTCCATCCAGAAAGTTCTGGCCCTTCCCGACGAGATGCGGCTGTTCATGTGCCACGACTACGGTCCGAACGGTCGCGAGATCGAGTGGGAGACCTCGGTTGGAGAAGAGAAAGCGCACAACATCCATGTCGGCGGCGGCAAGTCGAAAGAGGAGTTCGTCGAGATGCGGACCAAACGCGACGCCACGCTTTCAATGCCGAGGCTCATCATACCGTCGCTGCAGGTCAACATGCGCGCCGGCGAGGTGCCGAAGGACAAGGACGGCCGTCCGATGCTAAAGGTCCCGGTCAACGCACTCTAAGGCGAGGAATTCTCCGATGGATGTCAGGAAACTGGACGACAGGCTCGCGGTCAGCCCGCAGATCGCGCTCGACGACGTGAAAACGATCGCCGGGCTCGGCTACCGGACGCTGGTCTGCAACCGCCCCGATGGCGAGGATGCGGGCCAGCCGGAATTCGAGCAGATCGCCGCCGCCGCGCGCGCCGCGGGCATGGAAACCGTATTCCTGCCCGTGACCTCCGCGACCATGGGCATAGAGCCGGCCCGCCAGTTCGCCGATATCCTCGCCGCCAGCGAAGGCCCCGTCTTCGCCTACTGCCGCACCGGTACGCGCTGCACGATGCTCTGGACGATTTCCGGCGTTCTCGCCGGAACGCCGAAAGAGGAATTGAGAGACGCCGCAGCGCGCAACGGGTACGACATGACCAACCTCCTGGAAAGCCTGCCCGGCTGAAAGCCAGACCGATGAATGTCAAACTGCCCCCGGCGGTCACGCGCCGGATTCCGATCCTCGATTGGGGACGGAGCTACGACCGCAATGCCTTCACCAACGACTCGCTGGCCGCCGTGATCGTGACGATCATGCTGATCCCGCAGTCGCTGGCTTATGCCCTGCTCGCGGGCCTGCCGGCACAGATGGGCATTTATGCCTCGATCCTGCCGATCGTCCTCTATGCCATCTTCGGCACCAGCCGGGCGCTGGCTGTCGGCCCCGTGGCGGTTGTATCCCTGATGACGGCGACCGCCGTGGGCAATATCGCCCAGACCGGGACACCGGAATACATCGCCGCCGCGATCACGCTAGCCTTCCTGTCTGGCCTGTTCCTGCTCGGCCTCGGCATCTTCCGGCTCGGCTTTCTAGCCAATTTCCTCTCCCATCCGGTCATCGCCGGCTTCATCACCGCTTCGGGGATGATCATCGCCGCAAGCCAGCTCAAGCATATCCTCGGTGTCAGCGCATCGGGCCACAACCTGCTCGAGCTTCTCGTTTCGCTCGCCGAACACCTGGGCGACATCAACTGGATTACGCTGGTTATCGGCGTCTTCGCGACGGCAACGCTGTTCTGGGTCAGGAAGGGTCTGAAACCTCTGCTGATCGCCAGGGGCATGAAGCCCCGTCTTGCCGATGTCGCCGCGAAATCCGGCCCCGTCGCCGTCGTCGCCATGACAACCCTGGTCGCCTGGCTGTTCTCGCTGGACGAATACGGCGTGCGCACTGTCGGCGCGGTGCCCCAGGGCCTGCCGCCCCTCACCGCACCCTCCTTCTCGCCCGACATGTGGGCGAGCCTCGTCGGTTCGGCGGTTCTGATCTCGATCATCGGGTTCGTGGAATCGGTCTCCGTCGCCCAAACGCTTGCCGCCAGGAAGCGCCAGCGTATCGATCCCGACCAGGAACTGATCGGCCTCGGCATGGCGAATATCGGCGGCGCGTTCACAGGCGGGTATCCGGTCACCGGCGGCTTCGCCCGTTCGGTCGTCAATTTCGACGCCGGAGCCGAAACGCCCGCCGCCGGGGCCTTCACCGCGCTCGGCCTTTTGATGGCCTCGCTGTTCCTGACCCCCCTTCTCTACTATCTGCCGCAGGCGACGCTCGCCGCGACGATCATCGTCGCCGTGCTCTCGCTGGTCGATTTCTCCATCCTCAAGAAAACCTGGGCCTATTCACGCGCCGATTTCGCCGCGGTCTCCGCGACAATCCTCGCCACGCTGCTGATCGGCGTGGAGATCGGCGTGACCGCGGGCGTGGCGCTTTCGATCCTGATCCATCTTTACCGCAGCTCGAAGCCGCACATGGCCGTTGTCGGCCAGGTTCCGGGCACGGAACACTATCGCAATGTACTGCGCCACGAGGTCATCACCGATAATCGCATCCTGACCGTACGCGTCGATGAAAGCCTCTACTTCGCCAATGCGCGCTACCTCGAAGACCGAATCTACGACATGGTGGCGCAGCGGCCGAAACTGAAACACGTGATCCTGATGTGCCCGGCGGTCAACGCCATCGACATGAGCGCGCTGGAATCTCTGGAAGCGATCAACGAGCGCCTGAAGTCGCTCGGCGTCCAGTTCCACATGAGCGAGGTCAAGGGCCCTGTCATGGATAGGCTGAAGCGCTGCGATTTCTTCAATCACCTGAACGGCAAGGTCTTTCTGAGCCAGCACCAGGCGGTCCGCAGCCTGACCGACGGGCCGGATGAGACACCGCAAGCGGCCTGAGCGAAACCTCGCACGGTATCAGAACCAAGGCAAAACGGCCGCGCAATGCGCGGCCGTTTCGGTTCGGTGCAATCGGTATCAGCCGAACATGTCGGACGTGATACCCGCATACCAGCCGATCGATTCCTCGTAGGTCGCCTTGCGGGTCTCCTCGTCCTCGCCGGTCTGGCTGATGAAGGAGGACGTCGATGCAATCTGGCCGTCCTGCGGCGCATATTGCGCACCGACTTTCACGCCGTCGTCGCTCTCGATAAGGCTCCAGCAGGTATTGGAATATTTCGCCGGGAACACCTTGGCGTCGATCAGGTCGCCGCGAATGTTCATCGCTGCCACCTTGGCCTGACTGTTGGCAGAGAAGCCCGATTTGGGCATCGCGCCGGCGATCGACGCATCGCCGATGACGAAGATGCTGTCATCCTCCGTGGAACGCATCGATGCGGCGTCGATCGGACAGAAACCGCTGTCGTTGGTCAGTCCCGCCTCCGCGGCGATCATGCCCGCTTTTTGCGCCGGGATGATATTGAGCAAGTCGCCCTTGAACGTGTCCAGGCCGGTTTCGACCGTGCCCGCCTCCACATCCACGCTCTCGATGCCGCCATGAACGGTCGGCCCGTACCACTCGATCATGCCCGGATAGTACTTCGCCCAGCCTTCCTCGAAGAGGCCCTGCTTGGAGAACTTGTCCTTCGGATCGAGGACGATGATCTTCGCATCGACGCCCTTCGATTTCAGCACATGCGCCATCATCGAAACGCGCTCATACGGGCCAGGCGGGCAACGATACGGATTGGGGGGCGCCACCATGACGATCTGCTGACCATTGCCGATCGCGTCGAGCTTTTCCTTCAGAAGCTGCGTTTGCGGCCCGGCCTTCCAGGCATGCGGCGCGATCATGGCGGCTTCCTCCGAATAGCCCTCCACTGAGTCCCAGATCAGATCGATACCCGGCGAGACGACCAGCCGGTCATAGGGAATGGTCGCGCCATCGGCCATCCGCACGGTCTTCGCATCCCGATCGACGCCGACTGCCATGCCGGTGACTTTTGTGATCCCGTAATCGGACTGCAGCTTGTCATAGGAATGCGTGATCGACCCGAAGTCGCGATAGCCTCCCAGATAGAGATTGGAGAAGAAGCAGGTCGTGAACTGGTCGGAATCGTCGATCAGCGTCACATCGATAGCGCCCTCCGAGTCCTTGGCAAGGTAGCGCGCCGCGGTGGCGCCGCCCGCGCCGCCGCCGATCACGACGACCTTGGGTTTGTCCTGCGCCCGCAGATAGGTCGGCATGGCGAAGGTCGCCGCACTGGCTCCCATCAACAGGCCTAAACGCCGTCTGGTAATCCGTGTCATGAGAATTCCTCCCTTTTCTGGCCCTAGAGCCCTTGCAGTTATTGCGGTTCCAGTTCCGAAAAATACGCGGCCAGCGCGGCTATCTCTTCATTGGCCAGATTGTTGACCCGAAGCTTCATGACTTCATTGCTGCGCACATTGGTCTTGTATTCAAACAGCGCGGTCACGAAGTAGTCGCGCGGCAGCCCGACGATGGACGGAATACCGTCAGCGTGACCGCTGGCCTGGTGGCAAGTCACGCATTCGCCGGCGAGATATTCGCCGTACTCCGGATCGCCTTCCATCGCCAAAACGATGTCGGCGAAACTGCTGGGCGCATGCGCTTCTTCGGCCTTGTCATCGACGACCGCCCCGGGGACGCTCACCGAGACATTGGCAAGCCAGCCGATCAGCGTCTCGCGGTCCTGGGCATCGCCCATCCCGCGATAGGACATGCGGTTGCCCTTGATGAAGTCGCGCGGCTTGGCGAGATAGGAATCGAGCGCCTCGCGGTCCCAGGCAAGTCCCGCCTCGCCCGCTTCGCGCATCGCCCTGGAATATTTGAAGCCGTCCATCGTTCCCGCCACGCGGCCGATGATGCCGTCGAGATGCGGGCCGATCTTGTGGCGGGCGCCCTCGCCCACCTCGTGGCAGGTCTTGCATTGGGAAAAAAGGCGCTCGCCGGCCGCATCGGGCGTTTCTTCGGCGAGCGCCAGGGAGGAAGTCGTCGTGAACGCCGCGCACAGCAACCCGATCGCGAGCAAACCGGCGACGGCATTCCGATTGTCTGATCCATTCCGCATCGGCTTCCTCCCAGAGCCGGTGCGCATATCGAACGGTGTTACCTAGTCGATTGCGCCACCCGTATTTTCTTCCTCGCTGTCCGGCGTCACATCCAGCACGCGTGCGCGCATGGTGATCTCCACCGGATCCGGCTTGCAGTCGGTCATGCACGGCTCCGACTTGTCGGCGTAGTGCGCTTCCTGTTCCCGGTCGTCAGGGATGAAATTCTCTTCGTTCGGCAGATGGATGTCGGTGAAGTTCTCGTTGGAGAGCTCGAACTCCTCGTCTTCCACGATATCGTTCAGATAGAGCAGATACGCCGTAATGGCATAGACATCGTCATCCGAAAGCGACCGCGCATTGCCGAAGGGCATGGCCCGGCGGACATAATCGTAGACCGTCGAGAGATAGGGCCAATAGGAGCCGATCGTCTTTTCCGGACGGTCATCGGTCAACGTGTCCTGGCCACCCGCGAGCACCGGCCAGCGGCCGACCGCCTCGCCGAAATCACCATGGCACACCGCGCAATTGTCTGTGTAGAGCACTTCGCCATCGGCGACCGTACCCGAGCCGACCGGCAATCCGACACCATCGGGACGGATATCCATATCCCATGCGGCCACTTCGTCTTCCGTGGCGGCCCGACCCAGCTTGAAGGCGCCATCATGCTCGGGAAGCGGCATATCAGCCGCGAGCGCAGGCTTGTCCGCCATTGCGGTCTCGACCTCGGCCTCCTGCGTTTCGGCCTCGGCGCTACCGACGCTCGATGCCATCTTCTCGTCGAAGGTCTTGAGATACTCGATCACATTGGCGACGTCGGCCGATTTTCGCAGACCCGCGAATGCCATTCTCGATCCCTTGACGAAATCCCGTGGCTTGACGAGGTACTGCGTCAGCGTCTGCTCGTCCCAGCTGATCCCGGATTCACCAGCGGCGACCATGGCGGCCGAATACTTGAAGCCGTCGATCGTGCCGGCCTGACGTCCGAAAAGATCGTTGAGATGGGGACCAACCCGGCTCTTCGCGCCCTCGCCAACGGAATGGCATGCGGCGCATTTGCGGAACACCTTCTCGCCATCGGCCACGTCTGCCGCATGCGCGGCAACCGGGACGATCAGAACAGCGGTGGCGAGAAGCCCTGACTTAAGAAACTTCAACATTCTCGACTGCTCCGTCAGCTTTGACATGCCAGGTCTGGATGCCGTTGTTGTGATAGATGGAGTTCTCGCCGCGGGCAGCGCGCAGCTCATTCTTGGTCGGCTGAATGAAGCCGGCCTCGTCCATCGCGCGGGACTGGATCAGCATGTCCGACCCATCCCACTGGAAGTCGTAATAGAAACGGTGAAGCGCCTTCGACAAAGACGGCCCGTCGACACGCGCCTCGTGCCAGTTGCGGCCGCCGTCGAGCGAAACGTCCACGCGCTTGATCCGACCGTTTCCGGACCATGCGAGACCACTGATCACCGTCTGGCCGCGCCCGTGGGTAATCGGCGCCTGCGGGCTCGGGGTGGTGATCACGGACTTGACGTCCATGAGCCAGGTGTGACGGCGCGCCTTCCCGTTTGCCAGGAGGTCCGTGTATTTGGAGGTTTCCTCGCGCTGCGCCCATGGCTCGTCGCCGACTTCGAGACGGCGCAGCCATTTGACCCACATATTGCCTTCCCAGCCTGGAACCACCAGACGCACGGGATAGCCCTGCTCGGCACGGAGCGCTTCGCCGTTCATCTTGAAGGCGACGAGGCAGTCGTCCAGCGCCTTTTCGATCGGGATCGAGCGGGTCATCGCCGCCGCGTCCGCGCCTTCGGCCAATACCCATTTGCCGCTGGTTTTGACGCCCGCTTCCTCGAGGAGATATTTCAGCGGTACGCCGGTATAGACCACGCAGTGAACCATGCCATGCGTGAACTGGCAGCCATTGAGCTGCGCGCCGCGCCACTCCATGCCCGAATTGGCGGCGCATTCCAGGAAGTAGACCCGGTTTTCGCGCGGGAAGCGCATCAGATCCTGCATGGTGAAGACGAGCGGCGTATCCACCAGGCCGTTGATCATCAGACGATGGTCCGCCGGATCGATAATCGCCGTACCGCCGTGATGGCGCTCGAAGCATAATCCGTTCGGCGTGATTATGCCGTCGAGTTCGTGCAGCGGCGTGAAGTTGATCGAGGACACCGGATCGGCGGTCAGCCATGGCACGTCGCGCCGCACGACATGAGACTCGAATTCCGACGGCATTCCGTAGGGCGCCGCATCGACGCCGTCGCCGAGATACCGGTTCCAGTCCTGAACCTCGGTAATGACCGGGTCGCCGGCGGCACGCGCCGCGCCGGCTGTCGCAAGAGCAGCACCGCCTGCGATGCCCGCCTGCAGGAAACGTCGCCGCGAAGCGGCTGCGCCATCCAAGGTTTCTTTCGTCTTCTCGCTCACACGTTCCTCCCGGATCGCTGACATATTCAATTATATCTATGTATCAGGAAAAAACCATTCTGTCGAATGCATGTTTCCCGCAATCAGGCCTCGACGATGACCGAGGTGTTTTCCTGAATCTGCACGACAGGGTTCTTTTCCAGGTAGCTTTCCACCACATCCCAGATCGCCGGACCTTCCGTGTCTTCGTTGACGGAAGCCCAGCCGGCGACGGCATATTCCTTGCCCGGTTCGATCGCCTCTCCCGTCGCGAGCAGCGTCATGTCCGAGATGCGTGATCCCATCTGTTCGTTAATATCGATCCTGTAGCCCATGCCGCCGATACGCACCATGTCGCCGCCCTGCTGGTAGTAGGGATCGGTGTTGAACAGATTGTCGGCGACATCTTCGATGATGTCCTTGATCAGCGAACCGGTCATCATGGAACGATAGGCGGAGGGGTAGGTCATGGAGGTCGCGTTGTGCAGGTCCTCCACGGTGATTGTCTGACCCGGCAGCAGGCTCGTGCCCCATCGGAAGCCCGGCGACAAGGCGATGTCCGCGTCGCGTTCAGCCAGCAGCGCATCGCAGATCAGATCGTCGAAGGTGCCGTTGAAATTGCCGCGGCGATAGAGCAGCGATTCCGTCGTGCCGAGTTCGCGCGAAAGCTCCGCCTCGTAGGGCGCGCGCACCTTGTCGATCAGCGCGCCGATTTCGGCATCAGGCGTGATCACGTCGGAGAAGACGGGGATGAGCCGGTACTTGTAGCCCTGCACCGCGCCGTCACGCACGTCGAGATCGACGCGTGAAACGAACTTGCCGTTGGAGCCCGAGGCGATCACCAGCGTGTTGTTGACGATCACCGGCTCCGGCAGCGCGTCGTGGGTGTGCCCGGTGAGGATGACGTCGATACCCTCCACGCGGGACGCCAGCTTGCGATCGACGTCGAAACCATTGTGCGACAGCAGGACCACGACATCGGCCCCCTCCTCGCGCGCGGCGGCGACATTCGCCGCGACGTCTTCCTCGCGGATTCCGAACGACCAGTTCGGGAACATCCAGCGCGGATTGGCAATCGGCGTGTAGGGAAAAGCCTGGCCGACGACGGCGACGCGCACGCCACCCTTGTCGAACATCCGGTAGGCCTCGAATGCCGGCTCGTTCCATTCGGCGTCGTAGATATTGCCACCGAGGAAGGCGAAGGGAAGGCTCTCGACCAGTTCCGTCACGCGGTCCGCCCCGTAGGTGAATTCCCAGTGACCGGTCATCGCGTCGGGCCGAAGCGCGTTCATCACCTCGACCATGTCCGCGCCTTCGGTCTGCAGCGAGGTATAGGACCCCTGCCACGTGTCGCCGCCATCGAGCAGCAGGCAGTTGTCGTCGCCGCGCTCGGCGCGGATCCGCTTGATCACCGTCGCGACACGATCCATGCCCCCCATCTTGCCGTAGGTCCTGGCGAGCGAAACGAAATCTTCCGATGTCAGCGCATAGGCATGCGGCGTACCCGGCTCGATATTGTAGAGCTTGAGGAAATCGGCGCCCGTCACGTGCGGCGGAAGCCCGGTGACCTCTCCGACGCCGAGATTGATCGACGGCTCGCGGAAATAGAGCGGTTTCAGCTGCGCGTGAATGTCCGTGATGTGGATCAGCGTGACATTGCCCGTCGCGTCGAACGAGAGCAGGTCGTCTTCGGTGAGCGCCTGCTGCGCCATCGCCCGCGACCACTGCCCGGTCATTCCCGGTCCGGCGACTGCGGCCGCTGCGACGGATGCCATGAGAAATTCGCGACGTGAAAACATGCCAGTCCAACTCCAGACAACAGTTATCCGTCCGGCCGCCAGCCGGTGAACAACGATGATTTAGAATGAGCGGGCCGGGATCATGGATCCCGGCCGGTTCAGGGCCATGCGCCTACTGGCGCACCGCCGGTGTTTCGACAGAGAGTCCGGTGCCGCGCCAGGTCACATAAACCTCAAGCGCCATCAGTTCGTCCGAGAAAGCGGCCGGGAATTCGGCGCGCGTATCACGGATACAGCCGCGGAAACGGTTGTGGATCGAGACCAGGTTCGCCTGCTTGAGGCGGTAGGTCGGAAATCCGTTCGCGTTACCCTGGCTGAGATGGTCGGCGCGGATATAGTAGCCATTGTAGTTCTCGTGACACGTCGCGCAGGACAGGTTCAGCTGACCCGTGCGCGTGTAGTAGAGTTCCTCACCCTTCTCCCACCAGCTCTGCATTTCGCCTTCAGCGAGATCGAGAGAAACCGGTTGACCAAGCGACTGATGCTTGATGAACGCAGTCAACGGCTTCTGGCCGCCCTTGTCGAAAGCATAGGGCTCGGCGCCCATGTTCTCTTCGCGACACTTGTTGATCTGGAGCTCGATATTGATCGGACGTCCGCTATCCGCATCCCATTTGGGATAATGCGCACCGATGCCGGCCATGGATTCCGAAGCGTCTCCGTGGCAGGTCGCACAGGATTTGCCCTCGGTACCCTCGACGGTATTCCAGATGTCCTGGCCTTCCTCGACATAGAGCATGGCAGGGTTCTCGAACGTGTCCGCCTCGAGCGCCCGTGTCTCCTTGGTGCGGTAGTGCCAGCCGGAGATGACTTCATCGAGTGGATGGCCCTCGACGGATTCCGTCCGGGTCGTCATCTCGACTTCGCCATCGATGACCAGCTGTTCATCGACAGGCCCGCCAGCAAAGGCCGTTGCGCTGAGCGCACCTGCCATCGCGATTGCGGCTGCTGTTACAAGATATTGATGCTTCAAAGGTTTTCCTCCCGGCCAGGGTGTTCCGGCCTGCCCTCCCGCGCAGGCCGAGCGCTTTAGTTGAGCGCGATTTCCTTTTCCTCGGTGTAGACGGATCCGTCGTCGTCCACCCAGGTGAACTTGAACGTTCCGGCTTCACCGACCTTGGCCGTGAACTCCAGATAGGGGTTCGCCGACACGGCCGGCTCGATGTCGCAGGAGAACACCGTCTGGCCGTTGAATTCGCATGTGAACGTGTTGATGATCTGCCGCGGAATGGGATTGCCGTCGCCATCCTTGCGCTGACCCGATTCCATCGGGTGGCTGATCAACGTCTTGATTGTGATGACCTCGCCCGCAGAAGCGGACTTGGGCACTTTGACGCGTGGTTTAACCGATGCCATTTCTTTTAACCTCCGGTCTCGATCAGCCGCCGCAGCCGCCGATGGTCACCTTGACTTCTTTTTTGTCCATGAACACCTGACCCGTGCTCGTTTTCGCGACCGCGATCACGTTCTGGGTCTTCGCCAGCCGCATGCGCGTCGTGGCCGAGGCCTCACCGCTCATCGGCGTGAAATTGAAGGTGATCACGTCGGGGCTGGGATTGCCGTCCGCATAGATCACCACCGACTCCACGTAGTCGTCGGCCGTCATCGGGCTTTCGACCGAAACGGAAACGGGGACCGTGTTGCCGTTTTCTGCGATTTCGGGGGCATCGAGCGTGATCGTGCCCGTTGCCGGCTCGGTGCCGCCAGTGAATTCCATGACCTTGGCCATGGCATCCTCAGCGGTCGCCGAAGCGGGACCCGAGCGCATTCCGGCAACAACCCCGAAGGCTGCGCCCACCGAAAGGGTGAGCATGGAACGCCGTGTTATTGTCATTACTGTCTCCTTCCTTGGAAGATCATTCCTTGAGCGTCGCCAGGTAGGCGACCACATCCTCGACCTGCTGGGCTGTCAGGATCGTCTTGCCGACGAGGTCCTCGCGCACGTGAACGCCGACATCCAGCGAGTAGAAACCGGGCATAATCGTCTCGTCCGAGAAGATCGCCTTCGAATTCACAACGATCGCGCGAAGCTCCTCGGTCGACCAACGGTCGCCAACACCATCGAGCTCCGGACCGACTTCGCCATGAAAGAGCTGTTCGCTCTGATCGCTGACGGCGTGGCACGCGAGGCAATTGCCGAGCTTGCGGTCGGCGAATGTCGCGCGACCGGCCATCGCGTCACCCGGTTGCCCGGTCAGCGATTCGGTAATCACGCCATCCTCGATGGCGACGTCGCCCGGTGCCGTCTCGCTATAGGCCACGGCGGTGGTCGCGACGATTGCCGCACCCGTTGCAAGCCATTTCCTTGTACTGAAAACCATGGGCAGTCGTTCCTCCTCCTTTGGGGCTCCCCTCCACAGGCGCCCCCATCCCAAGCGTCGCGGGTTCACCGCACACCACTCTGAATGCGCACGCTATCCAAAACGCTTGCGGCAATCAATGGATGAATATGATTATTTGAATGTTTGTTATTCGACATTCGTCGCTATTCCACATCCAGCGACTTGATCGGGGTTTCTCCCGAACCTCGCCCGCCCAAAAGCCGCGCCATATTGCGCTTGGCGATCACTGATCGGCCTGGGATGCGTCGCCGTGTTTTTCACGCCAGCGACGATTGTAATAGGTCTGAAAGCTCTCTTCGCCTTCGTAGCCCTTGTCGTTCACCCAGACGAACATCTCAAGAAAAGTACCCTTCTTGAATGCGCCGGGCATCATGGCAACGGCCGCCTGACCGGCATCCATGTCCTCAGGCGGGTCTTCGGGCATGAACAGGACCGTCGGCGTGAAGAGCAGCCGCCACTTCTTGGCGGCCTCTTTCTCGGTCAGTACGTCGCCGTCGGTATCCGTGACCTCCTCGGCGCCGTGCATGTTGTACTGCACGACCATGAAGTGCTCCTTGATGTAATCGCTGACCTCCGGGTCCGCGAGGACAACCTCATGAACTTCCTTGCAGTAGATGCATCCACGCTGCTCCACGATGATCGCCAGACGCTTGCCGTTTTCCTTCGCGGTCTGAATATCCTCGGCGATATCCTTGAAGGTCAGGGAGAACCAGGGTTGCTTGTGCAGTCCGTCATCGCCGATCTCGACGGCCATTGCCGGCGTGGCAACGGCCATCATCAGCATTGCGACAAAAGCAATCATGCGTTTCATGGTCTCGTCTCCTATCCGATGGTTGAGAATACCGGGAACGTGTCGAGAAGCCATTGGGCGATTCTCGACATCTGACCGGTCATGAACAACAGCCCCGTGATCACCAGCAGCACGCCCATCGCCTTTTCGACGGTCGCCATGTGCCGCTTGAAGCGGTTCGCCCAGCCGATAAACCGGCTGGCGAACACAGCGGCGAGAACGAAGGGAAGACCGATGCCCAGCGAGTAGACCGCCAGCAGGCCCGCGCCACGCCATATCGTGTCCTCGGCCCCCGCGATGAACAGGATCGCGGCCAGCACCGGGCCGACGCAAGGGGTCCAGCCGAATGCGAAAGCCAGCCCCATGACATACGCACCGATGAAACCCGCCGGCTTGTTGCGCACATCGACGCGCGCTTCGCGATACAGAAAGGCGATCCTGAACACGCCAAGGAAATGCAGTCCCATCACGAGGATGATGACGCCAGCCACGATCGACAGCATGTTGAAATACTGCGCGATCGTCTGCCCGACGATGCTCGCGGTCGCCCCCAGCGCGACGAATACGGTGCTGAAACCGATGACGAATGCGATCGCGGACCAGATGATCCGACGCGCGCGGTCGCGCTCCAGTTCCTCGCTCTGCAGATCGGAAAAGCTGACGCCCGCCAGATAGGCGAGGTATGGCGGCACGATCGGCAGCACGCAGGGCGAAACAAACGACAACAGGCCCGCCAGAAAGGCGGCGCCAAAACCGATATCGAACACGTATTTCTCCTCCCCGTCGCCATCTGGACAAGCGGGCTGTAAAACATTCACACAATGCTATATGTATATGAGGAATGGCAAGCCCGCGGAGCAGGGAAAATGCAAATACGCAATTCAATACTGGCGTTGCTGGCGGCGATCCCGCTTGCCGTGACGGCCGCGATACCGGCGAATGCGGCCGAACTCATCATGTTTGAACAGGCTGGTTGCTCATGGTGCGCGCGGTGGAACGCCGAGATCGGCCCGGCCTATCCAAAGACCGAGGAAGGACAGATCGCGCCGCTGCGCCGTGTCGACATTCACAAGAAGCTGCCGGACGATCTCGCCGGGATTCGCGTCGAGCGCTTCACCCCAACCTTCGTGCTGGTCGACAATGGCGTGGAAATCGGGCGAATGCGCGGTTATACGGGTGACGAGTTTTTCTGGTATCTGCTCGGAGAGATGTTGCAGAAGCTCGATCGGCCTTCGGCCGGTTGAGAAATCCACGCGTTCCGGCTGCGGGATTGCATGTGGAACGGTGGAGGTTTCGAGTTATATATACCGGATTCGATATCTGAAGATCGGAAACGAAAATGCCACTGCCGAAGTTCAACCCGGAAATGCCAATCGCCGACGCCGACGCCCTCATTGAGCAGGCGCGACAGGCGAGCGATCTGCTCAAGGCGCTGTCCCATGAGACCCGGTTGCTGATCCTCTGCATCCTGTCGGAGGGCGAAAAATCCGTTTCCGAACTCGAGGAAATTCTGTCCATGCCGCAGGCGGCAGTGTCACAGCAACTGGCACGGCTGCGGTTCGACAGGCTCGTCAATACGCGGCGCGAAGGACGCATGATCTATTACAGCGTCGCCGGCGAGGAAGTCTCGTCGGTCGTCGAGACACTCTACGAACTATTCTGCCGTCCGGTGCGCAACTAGGAAAACGGAAGTAGCCGACCGGGCGCGTGCTTCGGCTTGCTTGCCAAGCATCGCCAAAACAGGCAGTTTCACCACAACGATGCGCCGGCAAGAAGCGCGGGAGGAGTTGGAATGTTTCTGCTCGATAGCGCGTGGGCGCTGCCGATCGCTGGTGTATTGATAGGCACCGTCGTGGGTTACGTCGCCAGACGCAACCACTTCTGCACCATGTCCGCACTGGAACGTCACTGGTTCGCCGGCGACAGCACCGGTTTGCGATCCTGGGCACTGGCGGGCGCGGTCGCGCTGGTCCTCACGCAGATCATGCAGGCGCTTGGCTGGATCAACATCTCGCAGAGCTTCTACCTGACCGAGCCCCTGCCCGTGGCCGGCGCCATTATCGGCGGGATCATGTTCGGATTCGGCATGGCGCTTGTCGGCACCTGCGGTTTCGGTGCGATTATCAGGCTGGGCGGCGGCAGCATGCGTGCACTCGTCGTGCTGACCGGCATCGCGCTGGCCGCACTTGCCGCACAGCGCGGCCTCCTCGGCCATGTGAGGGTCGGCCTTCTCGACCGCTTTTCGATCGATCTCGGCAGCGTCGGAGGCCAGTCCCTCGGCGCCCTGCTTTCCCACTACACCGGTCTGGACCTGACCATGGCGACGGCCGCGGTGGTTGCTGCCGCCCTGTTCTTCTGGATCTTCCGCGACCCCCGGTTCCGCCGCGATCGCGAGAAGCTCGTATCGGGCGTCGTCATCGGCGCCGGAATTGCCGGCGGGTGGTTTGTGACCTCGACCTATTCCGGTCGCCTCTTCCAGCCGGTCCAGATCGAGGCCGGATCCTTCGTCATGCCGCTCGGCGACGCCATGCTTCAGATCATCACGGTCACCGGAACACTGCCGGATTACGGCGTCGGCCTCGTCGCCGGCGTTCTGATTGGCGCGACCCTGCGCGCATGGCGCTCGCGCGACATGCGTTGGGAAGCCTGCGACGACGCGCGCGAATTGAGCCGCCATCTCGTGGGGGCTTTCCTGATGGGTACCGGCGGTGTCTTCGCGCTCGGCTGCACCATCGGACAGGGCGTCAGCGCCGTATCCGTCATGGCGCTTTCCGCGCCGCTTTCGCTGGCCGGCATTGCCTTCGGCGCGCGCATGGGCCTCGCCTATCTGCTGGAGGGGACGCCCTTCGCCTTCATGCGCCGTCACGGCCGGCACAGCCAGCCGGCCGAATAACGCCAATCACTCGGATTTACGACGCCACGAAACGATAGCCCGTGCCGTCTTTTTCCACATGGCCGATCCCGCCTTCCGGCAGGTGGAAGCCGACAATGCGGCTCTGGTCGCCGGCCAGCCGATCGAGAAGGGCGACGCGCGTTGCAATCCCGGTTTCCGTGTCCTGATCGGAGCCCGAAGGCCACTCCGGATGCGCGAACGAGATGATCGAGTTCGTCGCCGCGTCGCCGATCACATGCACGCTTTCGCTGCCGTCATGGATAGCGAAAGAGGTGTGTCCCGGCGTATGCCCGCGCGTATCCACCGCCTCGATTCCCGGCAAAACCTCGTCGCCCCAGCTAAAGAACTGGATGACGTCTTCCAGCGCCGCAAGCCGGTTTTGCGCGCCAACGACGAAGCTCTTCCTTGCTTCCGGCATCGCATCGAGCGTGTCGTCGGCCCGCCAGTAGTCCCATTCGACCTGGTTGATGTAGTAATTCGCCTCCGGGAACACGAACTCGTCGAAATCGTCGAGCAGGCCCCAGATGTGGTCCGGATGGGCGTGGGTAAACAGCACGTCAGTCACGTCTTCCGGCGCGATTCCGGCCGCGTCGATATTGTCGAGGATCTTGCCCGCGCTCGGCATGAAGTTCGGACCCGAACCGACATCGAACAGAACGACCCGGTCGCCATCCTTGAGGATCGTCACGTTGCAGTCGGGCTCGACCGCGCCGCCGGCGCCCTGCCCGGCAGCTTCGAGCAAGGCCACCAGTTCGTCCTGCGGAACGTCCGGAAACACGAAATCCAGCGGCAGGACGAGGTTTCCGTCGCTGACGGTGGTCACCGTCTTCGCGCCAAGTGCTATATCGGCGACGGCGCGCGTGCTCAATCCCGGTATGAGCGGCAAGGCAGCCGTCGCGCCGATCAGCGCCATCGCGTCACGACGCGTCAAATCCTTCATATTCATCGTAGTCCTCCCGCGTTTCAAATATTGTCGTATTTGAATATATGCGAACCTGCTTGATCAAGGTCAACGCCTGAACTCGCTAATTCGGTCATCCATTCGCGGGAGGAAATGCGCATGGAAATGCTGGCGAACGGACTGATAGCAATCATAGACCGCATCGGCGAGAACTGGACGCTGGCACTCGGTGGCGGCCTGATCGGCGCCCTTTTCGGCGCTTTCGCCCAGCAGAGCCGCTTTTGCCTGCGTGCCGCCACGGTGGAATTCTCGCGCGGCAAGATCGGCGAGAAAGTCACCATCTGGCTTATTGTGTTCACCGCGGCTGTCGCCGGGACGCAGGCGCTCGCCGCCCTCGGTCTCCTGGCAACAACCGAGGCCAGGCAGATCGCCTCGCCGCAAAGCCTCTCGGGCGCGGCGCTCGGCGGCCTCCTGTTCGGCAGCGGCATGGTATTGGCGCGCGGCTGCGCCAGCCGCCTCCTCGTTCTGTCCGCCACAGGGAATCTGCGGGCGCTTCTTTCCGGCCTCGTCTTCGCCGTCGTCGCGCAGGCCAGTTTGCGCGGCTTCCTCTCTCCCTTGCGCGAAACGCTTGCACGGCCGCTGACGACCGTATCGACCGGCGGCAACGACCTGCTTGTGATGACAGGCCTGAACACAACCCAGGCAGCCTCCGCCGGAGCGATCGCCCTTATCCTCGCGGTGATTACCGCCACATGGAGCCGCGCTGGCGCGTGGCGAACCTTCGCGGCATTCCTCGTCGGACTGATGGTGCCGCTTGCATGGCTGTTCACGCACACCATGCGCGGTATCGTCTTCGAGCCGATCCAGATGAACGCTCTGACATTCACCGGTCCGTCTGCCGACACGCTGATGCTTTTCCTGACTCCGCCCGGATCGATGATCGATTTCGAGGTTGGGCTGGTGCCCGGCGTGTTCGCTGGCTCTTTCCTCGCCGCCTGGCTGACCGGACAGTTGAAGCTGCAGGGCTTCCATGACGGCGCATCGATGCGACGCTATCTGCTGGGTGCGGCGATGATGGGTTTCGGCGGCATGCTGGCCGGCGGTTGCGCTGTCGGGGCCGGCGTCACCGGGGCCTCGGTCTTCGCGCTGACGGCATGGATCACGCTCTTTTCGATGTGGCTGTCGGCCGGCGTGACCGATTGGCTGATCGACCGCCGGCACGAGGAAGCAGCCCCCGCAACGCCTCCCTTCGGCGTTCCCGCAGCAGAATAGAAGCTACGCCACCGCCCTTGCGAGCGCGCACTGGGACCACAGGTCGCAGAGCGCCGTGGCGAGGTGATCGATGTCGGCCTGAGTGTGCAGCGGCGTCGGCGTGATCCTCAGCCGTTCCGTCTTCACCGGAACCGTGGGGTAGTTGATCGGCTGCACATAGATCCCGTAGCTGTCCAGCAGGATGTCGGAGATCCACTTGCACTTCTTCGCATCGCCCACCATCACCGGCACGATGTGGCTCGGGTTGGGCATGTGCGGGATACCGCGCGCGTCCAGCGCAGCGCGCACCTTGGCCACATTGGCCTTGTGCATCTCGCGCTCCGCCCGGCTTTCCTTCAAATGCCGGATCGACGCCGTCGCGCCGGCGGCAAGCGAAGGCGGAAGCGCCGTGGTGAAGATGAAGCCCGAGGCAAACGAACGCACGAAGTCGATCAGATTCGACGACCCCGTGATGTAGCCGCCCATCACGCCGAAGGCCTTGCCGAGCGTACCCTCGATCACCGTCAGACGATCCATCAGGCCCTCGCGCTCGGCCACCCCGCCGCCGCGCGGGCCGTACATGCCGACCGCGTGCACCTCGTCGAGATAGGTCATCGCATTGTGCTTCTCGGCGACCGAGCAGATCTCGGCGATCGGCGCGATGTCGCCATCCATCGAATAGACGCTCTCGAAGGCCACCAGCTTCGGCGCCGCCGGATCGTCCTGGCTCATCAGCCGGTCGAGATCCTTCCAGTCATTGTGCTTGAAAATACGCTTCTCGCAGCGCGAATGCCGGATGCCCTCGATCATCGAGGCGTGGTTGAGCGCGTCCGAATAGACGATGATGCCGGGGATCTTCGAGGCCAGCGTGCCGAGCGCCGCCCAGTTGGAGACATAGCCGCTCGTGAAGATCAGCGCCGATTCCTTGCCGTGCAAATCGGCCAGCTCACGCTCCAGCATGACATGGTAGTGGTTGGTGCCGGAGATGTTGCGCGTGCCGCCCGCGCCGGTGCCGCATTTGTCGATCGCCTCGTGCATCGCCGCGACGACCCTGTCGTTCTGGCCCATGCCGAGATAGTCGTTCGAGCACCAAACCGTCACGTCCTGCTTCGAGCCGTCCGCGCGATACCGCGTCGCCTTCGGGAACTCTCCCGCATGCCGCTCGAGATCCGCAAAAACACGGTAGTTCCCGTCATCACGCAA